>Ga0197143_1000279_pt1 | contig 59670 bp, 49 predicted proteins | sample GBS70_MetaG_FD_148603 | JGI IMG/M metagenome (GOLD analysis project Ga0197143, IMG submission 148603) | Sediment microbial communities from Great Boiling Springs, Gerlach, Nevada, United States - GBS 70_MetaG | ecosystem: Environmental > Aquatic > Thermal springs > Hot (42-90C) > Sediment...
TTGTGGTAATCAACCGAGGACAGACAATGGGCAGCGACAAAGGTTTGAAAATGCATTTCCCAACTTAGTCCGCTGTGAATGGAGCATCACAGGAGAAGCAACAAAGCTATACAATTGCTTTGCTTGGTCTGTTGGGATTACAGATGAATGGATTTGGTTAGAAGTGGATCGTAAATGGGGCAATCCCCGGAATGGAATAATAGAGGTAGCAGATTTTGATGCATTCTATCAAGCCTTCGGGTATGAACACACAACTAATATTAATGAGGCAGAAATCATACTTTATCGAGACCCCTTTAAAGCCGAGCTAATTAACCCAGCAGGCATAACACATGCAGCAAGACGAAGGAGATGTAATTGTGGGTGCGGGCGTTGGATGATGTTTGAGAGCAAGTGTGGGGAATTGGAAAAAATAGAACATAGACATAATCAACTTGACGAAGGGTATTATGGTGTGCCTTTTAGGTATTATAAGCGAAGAAATTAGGAGGTGTTAAATCGTGATGCTTACTACCTGTATGCTATTCACTACATTTGTGACATTCTTTTGGAAACCAGCGATGTCTCAGGACTTTAAGACCCGTTTCTTTCAAGCCGATGCTCAGTGTGATAAGGAATTAAGTGCTTTTTTCAGAGAGAAAGGACCTAGCTCAATCTTAACTCCCAACGATTATAAAAGAATAGCAGAGATACAAAAGAAATATTTGATTCCGTTGGGGCCTCACGCTTTGCCCTACCTAATCGTCCTTTCCCAAGAAGGTAGATGGTGGTTAAAGATAGCTCTTCCTGAGAGTTGGGGCGGACATTCTGGAGCCATCCCTGAGATTAGTAAGTTTCGTCCACATGAAATTAAATTAAGCCAAATACATCCTCCAAAGTTCACTACCGAGGAATTCTATGAAATCGTTGAAGTTATCCCAAATGAATATAAAATTTACCTATCTTGGTTGCTTGAAGGGGAACGGCGAACACCTAAATGGTTTTCGGAGCGTTATACAAAATGGTTGGCAGCAAGAAAACAAGGCAATGCAAAAGAGGCTCAGGCGATGTATCAAAAGCTTTTGAACATTGGTATCGCTGCCATCCCTTTGTGGCTCAAGAAATTGCAAAGTGAGCAAGATAAAAACATCAGGCAACAAATCATAAACGCTCTTTCATACCTGACGAATGGGGAAGTAAAGTCAAATATGTCTCCTCAGGAATGCCTGAATTGGTGGGAAAGAAATAAAGAAAGATGGACAGTTCCATTTCCTAAAAGCAAAAGGGAGTTTCTTGAGTGGTTAGAGAAGGAAGGGTGGGAAGAAGAAAGGCTTGCCATCCCATGCGTCATAACAATCAGTCGCCTTGAGGATGAAGGAGCAATAGATGCTTTGCTTCGCTTCCTAAGGCATCCAAGTTCATCAGTGAGGGGAAAGAGTTTAGAGCAGATCATGATATTGTTTGGTGAGCAATTGCCAAAGGAGTATGCTTTAGGCATTGGGACAGATGGATGGGAAAGGATTGGAGATTTGATGGAGATGGGGAAGTATGATTTGGTTAGAAAGAGATTGATGGAAGCAAAGAAGAAGGTGAGGGATGAAAAAGTGGCAGACAATATAGCGAGGGAACTTTCAAGATGGTGGCAAGAGAATAGAGGAAGAGTCAAGATTTATTGGCAAAGGGCTTGGGAGATATACCACTAATGAGTGGTTCCCCCATCTTTTGGCTTAGGTGGTGAAGGGAGGGGCTCAATCACAGCTACAATTCACCAAAGAGGATTCACTTCGCCACTTTTGACTTTCTTGCTTCCGTGATAGTATGCCAAGTAAGTTTTCAGGCGCTCTTAACTTCCGCTTTTACAGTTGCACCTTATGACAGCTGCTGTTATCAAATTGAGAAAGGATAAACCAGCTGCGATGATGAAAACGAGCTCGTGTCCATAGTGATACCAAATGTAACCAGCAAAGGATGGAAGAAGCATTGAGACTGCATGATCAAGGCTAACACCGAGCGATAGAGATGGTGCAACATCACTTTCATCCTTCGCTATCTTCCGAAGGTATGTTGCTCTCGCTATACCTGTTACGAAGAGGAGTTGGTCAAGTATGTAGCATGCGAGTGCAAGGTAAAGCCCGAACACTGGGATATGTGAAGCGAATCCATAAATCACGCACACAATGATGAGCATGGCAGCATCAAGCATGAGGACATTCCTTTCACCCCACCTGTCAACGAGCCTTCCAACACGCGGGTTTATGATTGCAGTAAGTGGTGCTGCAATTATCCAAAGGCGCGCAAATGTTGATGCTTGTTGATTGAAGACCTTAATGAGGACCCATGGACCAAAAGTTAGGAAGAGCTGTTTGCGGGCTCCAAACAATATGTTGAGCAAGTAAAAAAGCATGTAGCGTTTATCAAAAACAAATTTTCGGCGTGGCGAATGCATCAAAGTCAGTTCAGGCATTGAGGAAAAAAGAAGCGCAGCTATTGCTGATGCTACAGCTGAAAAAACAAAGAGACCGTTGTAATGCAAGCGTTCAATAGCAAGCCAAACAATACCGCCACCTAAAACCGTTGCTATAGCATCAAGTGCCCGTAGCTTACCCAAGAAAGAACCCCTTGAATGCGGTTCTGCAAGCTGCATAGCTATGCTACTCACCAATGGTTGAGTTAAGTGAGTGCCTGCACTCCAAAAGAGCAGAGCGATGATCAGCTTGATATAGCTGGTTCCTGTAAGCGTTAACCCAACCATCCCAATGGATATGAGCAATGAAGCTACTGCAGCAGCTTTCGCTTCGCTCAAAAAGAATAGAGCACCACTCATGAGTGCACAAAGGAAGCCGGGGAACTCCCTTGGAAGCTCAAGGTGTCCTCTCTGAACTGCGTTCATCCCAAACTCGTCGCTTAAAAAGTTATTTATCGTTGTCCCGTATATGCCATAGCTTATGCCAAGCGCTATTACTGCTGCTGCGAATTTGATAACGCAATTGCTGTTCACACCCCGATTTGAGTTCTTCATCTCCTCCCACCAACACCAGAAGTTACTCGCACAGTGTTTATCACTGGCACATTATATCTGTTTGCCCGCGAACCAAATATTCGCTATGATGTCACATGGCAGTCAAACATAGGGCGCGTTTCATATGCCTTGAGAGTTTTTCTGTGAAAGGTGCTGAGTAGATGAGCGTCAAAAATATCCTGCGCAATCGCTTAAGCAAGTTGCTTGTGAATGTGCTCATGACGATGCTCGCTTTCATTGCTATCACACCTCATTTTGCGTTAGCTCATGATAAGAGGTTTAGTAACACCAGCCACGCCATCTTATTCGTGCTTGATTATGTCAGCTTGAGCGAGCTCCTTGAAATTCGCCCCAAATGGATGCTACGACTTGCCACCTCAGGTGGCATCGCAGCACTTTGCACAAGGACAGGAGGCGCAATGAAACCTCTTAACGCTTGTATGACCGTAGCATATGGAGATAGGGCTATAGCATCTGAAGATGGCGAACTTGCGTTCAATGTTGATGAACCGCTTGAGTATGGGAGAGCTGTATCAGTATATGAACGCTGTGTTGGTAGGAAGCTCAAACCCAATGAAGCAGCGATTGTTATCCCATATGTTGAAGGGCTGAAAAGGCTGAACAAGCAAATCATCCATCGCCCCACAACACCGTTTGCACTTGGTGAGATATTGAGCAAGCACGGAATCAAAACAGCTGTGCTTGGATGCGATGATACAAGTCTTGAGTATGTCCCAATGACACTTTACAGGCACGCTGCATTGATTGCCTCTTGTAGCGATGGCATCGTTCAATATGGTGATGTGAGCAAGGATATGCTCTCGCCAGATCCGAAAGCACCGTTTGGCATAACTGCCGACTTGCATGCGCTGATGGAAAAGCTGAGGCAATGCTTCATTTCAGGCGTTAGGCTCATCGTGATTGATCTCGGTGAAACTTTTAGAGCACATCTATACTCATCTCGCATGTCGGATGAAGCTGCAAAAGCTGTAAAGACTACAGCTATAGCGAAATGCGACGAGGCATTGGGTATGCTCCTCAGCTGGTTCAACGAACATCGTGACCTACTGCTCATCTTCACTACGGTAGCTTCTGGGAAGATGAAGAACGAACTCGGATTCATAATCGCCTACGGGAAGGGTGTGAAGAATAACTCACTTTTAACATCGGCAACTACAAGGCGAGTTGGCTTGGTTACACTCACAGACATTGCACCGACAGTGGCACATCACTTCGGAATTGAAATGAAAGTGATCGGGCAAAGAATTGATAGCGTGCGTGTAGATAAAAACATTGAGAGGGTCCTCAATCTGATAAATATCACATCGCAGACAGACAGCTCCATCCGTCCGCTTGCACTTTATTTGATGGGAATCCTGCAAACGCTAAATGCACTATTCCTTCTGCTATGGTGTGGTTCTACACGCACTCAGTGGATAAGCAACGCACATAAAGCGCTCACGTTGACTGGCTCATATATCATGGCTTTGCCACTTTCATATCTTTGTGAGATGCCTTTGAGATACATAGTTGCGACACCATTCGCATCTTTACTTCTTGCTTGGTTGATTGCGTTTGCATTAAGTGTAGGGTTGTGGGTAGCTTTACATGACGGTTTGCGCTTCATCGCTGTGTTAAGTGGCATCTCATTTTTTGCGATACTTATAGACGCGCTTACTGGTTCAAAGTTGCAACTCTCCTCAATCCTTGGCTATTCGCCATTTTATGGTGGGCGCTTCTACGGGCTTGGTAATGTCGGCATAGCAGTTCTACTTGGGAGTTCAATTGCACTCTCCTACTCACTTTCATGCATGTTCAAAAAACCATACTCCAAATCGCTCCTTTGGCTCTCCATCGGTGTAATCACAACACTTGTGATTGGGCATCCAAGCATCGGAGCTAACTTTGGCGGATTGATTTCGGCATTCTCGTCCTTCGCTGTCGGCTACTTAGCTTTAAAGCGATTAAAGCCGAGTTTGAGAAGCACCGTTGTTGTATTTATCGGTCTGATTTTCGTTCTTGCTGTGCTTATAATAATTGACTTAGCGAAGGGAACTTACAGCGCAAGCCACATTGGAAGGTTAATCATCATGATCAAAGAGCAAGGCTATGAAGTGCTTACGGGAATGATACTTGCTAAGGTGTTGGTATGGTGGCGTGCCTTCCGCCATGTGGTTTTCACCATCGCTCTTTCCGCATATGCTATTAGTGGTGTCTCTTGCGTGCTACTATTGAAAGAAAAGATAACACTATTACTTAAACAGAGTGAAGTGGCAGCATGCATGATGGCGCTCACTTGTGGCACATTTGTTGTGCTGGTGACAAACGATTCAGGACCAATAACTCCAGTTGTGATGCTCGCCTACGTGTGGACTTCCCTATCGCTCACGCTTACCCAACGTATACCTAAAAAGGTGGTTGAGCAAAGCATGGTATAAAGTTAAGTGACACTATGCATTTCGTGCTTTTGCTGGATGCAAAAGACCTTAGTTGTAACTTTAGCTTCGCAACGCAAGGGCGTGATGAAAAGATGTATATTGCTGTGCGTCGCACACGGGATGGTATAAGCTTGATTGAAGTGCTTGTTGTAATAGCGCTATTGGTTGTTGGGCTTTGGTTAATGATGAATGTATTTCCAACGGGACAACGAGCTTTAAGGGTTTTACAAAAGCGTAACTATGCAAAATTACTCGCGTCTCGCCTCGCCAGTGAACTCGCAAATACAGCAAAACTCAATGGTGGATTACTGCCAGATAATCTGGCGCTGTGGGATACTCCACTTGCTGAGATTCGTCGCCTTGACCTGCCCATTGATAAAGATGGAAATGGAACACCAGATGAGCCAGCTGATGGAGAAAGGCGAGTTGAAGACCTGCTTGAACTTCGCAGGCGCCTAAGATGGGTGGAAGGCGAAGAATTGGAAAAGACAGCATTGACAGCATTAACTCCTATTGGTTCGCAGGTGACACTTTACAGACATGTGGCTTATGAAAAAGCAAACACTATCAACGAGGTAACTATCGGTAGTAGGAAATATTTTGTTGACGGTTCTACGATAGTTGTAAAATTTGACCCATCATCTCCAAAACGGTTTCGCATATCCTACATCGTAGCTCTCACAAATGGACCAGTGTATGTAGCACATGATGAGTTTCAGTGGGCGAAGGCTGATCAAAGTGGTGAGGCGCGAATAACACCAGCCCTCCTAAACAACCCATCAGCGCGACTTGTAGCAGTCACTTTGGTCAAAGAAGAAATACCATTGCCTTTGACCTTGGGGAGTGAGCAAATGCGTGCTGGCGTCATACCTGGGGTTATAACTAACGATGACGGCGATAATAGAGTAGACGAAGACCCAATTGATGGGACGGATAACGATAATGATGGTAACGTTGATGAAGACCCTCCTGTTATTGTCACTTATGCTTTGGACACTTGTGGTGCCTGGATGACTGCATGGGGAAGAACCGAAGCACAACCAACAGGAAGCACGGTATTTGAGCCATTCCCAAAACCACTGCTTGAAAAGGCAATTAATGAAAGCTCAGATGTCGGGGTTGCAGTATTTGAAGGGAGTTTGCGAGCAGTTCAAGATAGTGAATTTGAGGTTAACTCAAAAAGCCTCCTCCTCTTTTCAACACTTCAATCTGACACGCTTATTCGTGTCTCATACCGCTGTGCCAAATCGCAAACACAAACTATTGACAACTGGTTCTTTATACCATTCATCCCTCCAGCAAAGTTCACGCCAATTTATGGAACACCGATTGAGCCTTGGAGAGAGTATGTTTTTGACCCAAACGACAGAACACGCATATGGGTAGCTGGCATGTGGACCGGTTTGCTAATCAACATTGTCTATGTTGATTCCAACGGTTTAAAGCGTTCGGTATTGCGTCGTATAGAATACGAGCCACAAAGGTCAAATTGGCGAGGCGTCATTAATTTGCCAACACCTTACAGTGCAATTGAGAAGGTTGAGGGTGCTTCTTTGAAGGTGTGGGTTAGTGGCGATTTCTTCCTCGGAGCTGTGGGGAGCAAAAGGAAATTACGATTGAACGAAGTTATTGAAAGGGAGGCACTCATTGTGAGGTGAAAAATTGGATGATGTTTACCACTCCTTACCAAAAACACGCGAGAGGGCTCACTTTAGCAGAATTGTTGACTGTTTTGACCCTTTTAGCCATAGCAATCGCCATAATGCTACCGATGTTGCCCGGAGTTGGCACGAGAGGCTTAGGGATGCAATGCCAACTTAATTTGCAAGCACTGTATCAAGCAATCAAGCTTTATCACCTTGATTATCAAGGTTATCCACCTTTTGACACATGTTCACCTGACCAATCACCTCCAACTGGTAGAGGCTTACTTGCCCTTTACAGTTTTGTGGAATATGATCCGCAAGTGGCTGACTATAGGAGAATTCGCACAGGTTATCTCAATTCGCCGTCATATTTACACTGCCCTTTGGATAGGTCGCAAAAGTTCAAAGCTGACGATGATAGTGATGGCAAAATTGATGAGGAATTTTTCAACTTTTATGACGATGACGGGGATGGAATGATTGACGAAGACCTAAAATCAGCCGAATATTGCTCATATCAAGTAAGAGAGGACATAGTGAAAGATTATGGTGATACTTTCACATATCTCCGAACGAGGACGACAAATCCAGCAGACCCTGACGCATACCGCCAACTTAGCAGGCTTTGCATTGAGGGAAGTGACAAAATCCCATACTTCGCTGATGACACAACAGTGATAACATGGTGTAAGCACCACCGCAGGACTTTGAAAAGGGGCAATAATCCTGCCGATTTAGTTTTGTTTCTTGACGGTCATATAAAGATAATGGAATCGCCCCTTCCTGACAATAATGTCATTGGTTGGAGGAGACGACCATGAACTCACAGAATAAACACGGCATGACGCTTGTTGAAATCCTTGTAACACTTGCACTTTTGGGCATAGTTTTTTCACTTGTTATATTGCCGTTTACAAAGTCATTTGAGTTAATGCGTCGCGCACGAGCTGTCGGTTCACTTGAGTCAGCAATGATGCTTGCTCTGCGCCAAATTGAGCAAGATATTTCAAGGGCAAGGATTTTATACCTTATAAAAAGCCCTTATGACCTGTGGGATGAGAAGAATGACAATGAAGTGAATGACGATGATTCTTCTGGCAGGCTTGACATCGTGTTGGCGAATGATAGCTATGATGTGTTGTTTCTCCCACGGGATAAAATCGTTACGTATTATGGCAGACCTCGTGACCCCACAAGGCAGCCTGATATAACGCCTGACCCAAGGTTGCTTAACCCGAGGGTACTTTTCCGTGCTGAGCACTTACCACTTGATAGAGATGGTGATGGGAAATACAATGAAGACCCAATTGATACCATTGACAATGACGGCGATGGAAATTTTGACGAAGACCCTTTTGATGGTATTGAAAACGCGATAATACCCCTTGATGGAACTGACCTTGCAGGTTTGAGATTTTATTACGATGATGTGGCAAGAGAGATAATTGTTGATATAAAATTGCAAAAAATTGACCCGACAACAGGCGGTATACTGAGCATAAGAAGGCAAACTCGCGTTGCTATAGATAGATGGGCTGAAATAATAGAATGGTAGGCGAAAAACGAGGTGACGGTAAATGCACTGCAAGATTGCGCGAAAAAATGGGCAGGCTGTTATAATCGCCGTCATGCTCATAACAGGTGTCGCACTTGTTAGTGCTGGCTTCGTAGCCTTTGTTGCTGGTTCACTTCACCATGCGAGGACATTAACTGGCAAAGCTTCTGGTAGGGAACTTGCAATGTATGGTATTGAATACGCAATGCAACAACTTTTAGCAGAAGGAGCGAATTGGCGCCCAATTGATCAGGGCTTGCCATGGGATGCTTATGAAAAAAGACGAGGCTGGGATAAGGAGGGTTATGTCAAATTACCATCATCAAATGGTTATTTTCTGCTCCGTCTTTCCTTGCGGGACGACGGCTATATTCAGATTGATTCAATTGGGAGACCCGAAGAAAGATCCCCAGTCTATTACAAAATTACTGCAATTGTTCCAAATCCGTTGATTCAATATGCACTCTTCTTGACAGGCAGGAATATAAAACACTCCTTTGGTAGAGGGCAGATTGATTTTGACCGTGATGGAACCATCAGCCAACTTGAGGAAAATTCGTGCAAATTAGAAATAAATGGTGGAGTTTTTGTGAACGACAGTTTGTCAATCGTTAAGGATTCACTCCTTAAATTCCTGTTCAACCGAAATAAGGCAACAGATGGATTGTTCGTAGCAGGTAAAATTGAGGTAAAGGATGCCAAAAGCATTGAATTATGTGATGAAAATGGCAACTTAATTGATGAAAGCAAACCGCCACAAGATTCTGACTCCCCAAATTTTTGGATTTTTCCATTGAACAATATACCCCGCTACAGAGACGGCTACTACTATAGGAAAGCACAATTAATAGATTCAAGTGGAGTTGCCATTTACAGGCGTTTAAGACCTCTTCCTGCCCCAAGAATTATACGCTTCCTGCCCATAGGCACTGTAAATACGGTAGGTGGCATTATAACAGGCAGTGACATTCAAGCGTTGTATATTTGCATCAACAATGATGGTGACATTCAAAATGCCATCCATGGTGCACCATCAGGATCACCAGCACGAGTGCAACTGTGGGATTGGCTAAATGTGCCAGATATCAATGACCAAAGGAGAAATGACCCGAAAAGTGGCTGGTATATTCATCCTCCATCCGACCCATACCGCCGAAACCCATCAATTGACAACACTCCTGCGGATTATCTCCGTTATGTCCCACCAGGGTGCGAGATTGAATTAAAAACTAACACAATAGAGATAAAAAGGCACGATGACCCAGACAAAGATGGCAGAATATGGGAAGACCCGATAAATGGTTCCGATGACGATGGGGATGGAAAAATTGATGAAGATCCGCCAATAATTTTATGTTCTCTTCCCGGTAACTTACCTCACCTTGTCATTTTCGCTGAGGGCAATGTGCGAATAAAAGGTCAAATAAATGCCTCATTAACTGTCATTTCAATGGGCTCAATTTATATTGAAGGTTCTTTGAAAACCTTACACCCAACAACTCAACATATTGTGCTTCTTGCGAAACAAAATGTTTGTCTAAATACTACAGCACTTCTGCCACGCATAATTTCCTGCAATCTACCAGACAAAATCACCATACAGCCTGATAAGGGGCAATCTTGGGATAATGATACACTGCCTCTGCATTATGAATTTCCAGCAATATCAAGTCAACCTGTTGAAATAATGTGGGAAATTCCAGATCCTGATTATTCTGGTTATAAGGTCGCGCTCACTTTGTTTCATAGCGGATCTGACGATAGCAATGGCTATTGCCCGATTGAAATTTACATTAATGGTTCCAAGAAATTTGATGGCGAACCTTTGTGCTATCCTGTAATTGATCCAGATAATGATGGAAAAATCGGGGAAGATCCGTCAAATAAAAAAGATGATGACAAAGATGGAAGAACTGACGAAGACCCCGGAACACCGCAAAGATGCTACTATAATGATTGTAACCACGGCATTTATTGGATTGAGGGTTTACCACATAGCAAGTTTAGGTTTTCTGTGAAAGCAGGTGTGCCAAATGCAGATAACGATAACGATGGTAGAATAGACGAAGACCCAATTGATGGCGTCGACAACGATAATGATGGAAAAGTTGACGAAGACCCTCCAGAACGCTCATACTGCCTTTCACGCTTTAAGGTTGAATTGCTTGACAGGAATGGCAATCCTTTGCCACTGTGGAAGATTGAGGTTAATGCCATAATTTATGCAGAGAGTGGTTGCTTTTTTATCCTGTCACCACCCTTCTTTGATAGTTCAAAAACAGGCACTGCAGCACAAAGATTTTTGCGTTTCAATTATTTTGACATCACAATAAATGGCACAATCGTCGAGTGGACAACACCCGAAACTATGGACAAAAATGCTGTAAAAATTCCAGATAAATTGGCATATCCCCTTTACGACAGCAATGGTAACCTTGTAAGATGGCGTCTCCCACTTTTCCGGTATAATCCGTTGACACTGTTTCAACATTACCCACCACTTTTGCCTGTTTCGCCTCGACCTATAATCATTTACTCAGGTCTGTAAAACGAAGCATGGGAGGGGGAGAAAATGGGCAAAAAAGGAAAAATGATGGGGTTGTTTCTAATTACTCTCGTTATATCAACTGGCGCACTATGCGATTTGAAGAAGGGAGACATTGCACCTGAATTCTCGCTTGCGACCGTTAGTGGCGATTTGGTCTCACTAAAGCTTGACAAAAGTGGTAAGCAAATTAAACTTAAGGTGGGATTGAAATCAATCTCAAATAAAAAGACACAAAAGCAGCTTAATTTTAAGGTTTTGCTCCTTACTTTCTCAACGACTTGGTGCCCTGGATGCCAACTACTTCGTGAAACCCTTACAAAGCTCTGGAAACTTTATTCAAAAAAGGGCTTGCTCATAATCGCCATTTATGACGATGATCCAAAAGCAGTCAAAAGTTATGCAAAAATCCACAATATACCATACATTGTTGCTATTGACAATAAAAGCGAAGTGACAATGAAATACAAAGTTGAGGCGTATCCAACGGTTTATTTTGTTGGTATCGGTGGGAAAATAGTGGATGTTCCTGAGGATTATTCTGAGGCTTACCTTGCTAAATTAATTGAGAACTTCGGTGTAAAGTAAAAGAAATTTGGGCTTTGTTGCATAAATCGTTTGCGGTAGCCGTTCCTTTTCCTTCTTCCCTTGTTTTGTTAGACCTTTACACCTGCTTCCTTTGTTGCTATAATTGTTTGTGCAACAATGCCGAAAATTGGCTAACTTAGTCGCTGCCATAAAGCTGTTCAATGAGGAAGATACGCGTTAGGGCATTAAGCCATTTTTCCGCCAATTGCAGCTTCGTTAAATGGTGTAATTTTGCATCTTCGTCAGTGATCTCAATTAGGATGTCATCTCTTGCCTTGATGGCAACTTTTGAGTCATCCTTCCAAATTTGCACTTCATATCTTTTAAGCCCTGCATCAAGCAACTTGTTCAATTTTTCTGCGACTTCTTTAGCCCTGCTTAAACCTGTTGAATTTTCGTTTATGGTTGCGAGTTTGCAGAAAACTGTTGTGCGCACTTTCACCACACCTACAGAAATATTGTCAATTTTCTCCTCCTCCGCAATTGCTTTTCCACCTGCAACTACAGTCCTTCTCACTATCGGGATGCCAAGCTGATTGAGTTTTTCTTTTATCCACCTTATTCTGTCGCTAAGTCCTGGGTGCGTAGATGTGTAAGCTTGCCATACTGTCTGCCCACCATAGCTTAGCGTCTCAATCCTCTCAAGCTTCTCAAAAACGGTGAGCATCCCGACAGGGTTGAAGCCAGCTTTAATCAAGTAATTTAAACCATAAGCATCAGCTTCTTGCTCAAACTTACGACTATAACCAAGCATGACAGCTTCAATTAAACTTCCAACAAACAAGGGTAATTGCCTTGCTATCTCCCTGCTCGAAGCAATAGAACCCACAATCGCTGCAATTACTGCAGGTGTCCATTTCTTTTCGGCTTCTATTGCTTTAAGCGCGTGCCTTAAAACATTGTGGGCAATCTCGTGGGCAAGCACCGCTGCAATTTCATGTTCGCTATCAGTGATATTAATCAAGCCCTTTGTCAAGTATATGAATCCTCCGGGAAAAGCGAAAGCATTTGGCACTGGGCGCTCAATGACTTTTACGGTGTATTTGATCTTTGGGCGCTCTGTGACAGATGCTATTTTTTGGGCAATGCTGTTAATTTTATTGAGCAATTCTGGGTCATTTACAATCTTCTCTTTCGCTTCGAGTGCCAGCGATGCCTGCTTACCAAGCTCAATTTCCTCTGGAGTAGCTTCTGGAGGGAAGTTTTCACCCCTCTTCTGCGCATTGCTCGAAACACAAACGCTTGCAAACGCTATCGTAGTCAACAACAGCAACGCAATTTTTCTTATCACGCTACTCACATTTATCACCACAAGTTTAGACGCTAAAGACAAGCGTTTGGTATGCGCTTACGCTTTGTTCGTTAAACTCCTGCGCACCTCTTCAAGCAAATCGTTTGGTATCGTCATAATGCCGTCTTTTGTTATCGCTTTTGCGAGTGGCAGAACTTTATCAACACCTCCTGTTGCAGGGTCTATCCCTGATGCTATGTCAAGTGAGAGCATTGTCTCTCTTAGTGCGTCCTTAAGCTCCATCTCATGAAACGGGCATTTTGTGCGAACAATATAGTCAAGTGTGCCACGAATTCGCTCAGCACCAGAGCCAACAGCACCGTATTCTCGGCTCTCAAACCTCGCTCCGAGGGCGTCATAGAAAAAGATGCGTCCTTCATCCCTTTTCAGGTCATATATGCTTACAATTGGCAAAAAACCAAAAGCACCTTGCATCAACTCAGGTGCAGCGCTTACCAGAACCCTTGAAACCTCATTCAATTTCCCCTCAATGCTCAATTCCTGTAACTGGCTTCGTTCGTAGTATTTAAACGAATGCCTGAGCAAGCGCACTGCCTCAATTGCCCTCGCATATGAACCAGCAATGGCTATAAGTGTGTAGTCATCAAGCGCCATTATTTTTTCAGCTTCCTCAAAGAGTATAGTATTGCTTGCCATTGCTCGTCTATCAGCTATGTTCAACACTCCACCTTTAAACTTGACAGCTATAACCGTTGTGCCATGTGCTATTACATTCTCAAGGCAACTTTCTCCTTGAGTGCTCATTTGTGCTACTGTATTCACGGTTTTCTGAAACGGTTGATAACCGTGTCTTTCAAGCAACTTGATGAAATCACCACTAATGCTCATCACTTATCACTCCCCACTTCGCTGCCTATAGCGACGCGCTTCTCGAGGATCTATTCGGCGCATCCGTTCAAGCAATTCTCGTGTATCTGGAGGTTGAACATCGGGCGACCTTGGACCATCGTCGCCCTCCTTACGCTGTGGGATTGGCTCGCTCGGCAATTGACGGCGCACTTGCTCTGGCATAACTTTTCACCCCCTCATCTTTTAGTTTGCTTTAACCTGTTGGCAACACTTTCAGAAGCCTCTCAAGCACAAATTCACCGTTTAGCAATTCCTCAATAATGGGCAAACCATCAGCACCAACTAAGGAACGCATATCAATCTTTAACCTCTTCCCATCAACCAAAAGATTTGCTGTGCACCATGAGATGCTCTTCAGCAAAGAGGAGGAGTGGGTTACCAACCACCCTCGTATCAACGCTCTTGTATCCGTTGGTGGGTGAAAGATAGCGTGCTCAATTTCCTCATCGTTAACTATTCGCTTTGTCATACCCTTTGCCTCAAGCGCATAGTATAGCCCCTCATTCAAATCAACATTGTGGTATGCCAGATCAATCGCTTTGAGTTTATCACAATCTGCCCCTTCAGTTTCCTTGAACATCTCTATCAGCTGTAACTTGGCAACCCAATCAAGCCTATCACTCAAACCAAGTGGGTTGCTCTCAAGCATATCAAGCACATACTCCCACTCCCCTAACACCCATTTCAAATCCCCATCAGCTTTCGGGAACATCTTTTGGGCTGCCTCCAAGTAAAGCCGTTGTATGTCAATTGCGCTCATCCTCTTACCATCATCCAGCTCAACAATCCAGCGCATTTCTTCATCCATTGAGATCTCGTGAAATGCTTTGACGGGGTTCGCGAGCTGTAACCACTTTGGGGCTCTCCAACCATTTTCAAGCATCTCCACAACAACAGCAGTTGTGCCAACCTTTAGCGCTGTAGCATACTGGGACATATTTGCGTCTCCAGCGATTATGTGCAAACGCCTGTATTTGTGTTCGTCAGCATGTGGCTCATCTCTTGTGTTAAGTATTGGGCGGTGAAACTGTGTATCTGCACCTACAACGGAATCAAAGTGCTCAGCCCTCTGCGATAGCTGATACCTCACTTTCTTCCGACCTTTGTAACATGCCAGTTCACTCCCAACTTTGCCAGCACCAGTGAATATGATGCGAGTGCAAAGGAATGGTATAAACGCTTCAGCAACTGCTTCAAATGGTATTGAGCGAAGCAAAAGGTAGTTTTCATGTGTGCCATAACTTGAGCCGTGGAAGTCAGTGTTGTTCTTAAACACCTTCACCATAACGCCTGCTTTGCGTGAGAACTCTTTTGCGCACATCAGCACAATTCGCTCACCGGCTTTATCGTGCGCCACCAAGTCCTTAAGCGTTCGGCACTCTGGCGTTGAATACTCTGGGTGGGCGTGGTCGTGATAAAGCCTTCCACCATTGGCTAAAACTTTGTTACATGGCTCAAACGCATCTGGTGACCTTGAGATGGTCTCCCTATCAAGCGCCTCTTCCCTTGGGTCTACAGCAAGGTCTTTCACATAAAAGCCTCTCATATCTCTCCTTGGCGACTCGTTTGAGTAATCCCATGAGCCAAAGGCTTTGTAAGGGTAGCTTTCAATGATTGCCTTTACAGCGCAAGCGAGGTCAACCAGTGTGCAATTTTCAACGAACACTCCGTATTCTGTTTCAAGCCCAAAGAACATCCCCACAGTTTCCCTTCATCTCCTTTAGGCGCCCACTATAAACAGCTCAAACAACAGCTCCAAAGCTTACATCCCTCTCACGGCGTGATATTGGGCGCACCTCAACAACATTCTCAGGTTCATAATCAATCAACTTGAGCCAGTCCTCAAGGTTGTCGCTCTTCGGGAATATCTCGTTCTCACGATACTCATACACGACAGCATTATACAGGTCATCAAGGTTTATCCCTTCCTTCTCATCCCCTTTCTCAATCGCTCGTCTCAGCGCAAAGTCTTTCGCTCGTTCAACGATAGACATAAGCAATGCACCACTTACAAGATCACCCCAATATAGCGTGTGTCTCCTACCATTGCGCAGGTAGATATCAACAAATGCTGTCTCGCTATTCTTTCGGAAGATGAAATCAACTGTGCGCTCTATAAGGAACTCCCTTGCAGCCTCATGGCTACCGTGTTCCAAAATGAGGCTTTCATGCAATGGCGTTGATTCGTTGATGTATATTGCCAGTATGTCCTTTGATGCTTGTTTGTCTGGGCGAGCTATTTTCAACTTCCTATCTATTCTCCCGGGGCGCAGTATGGCTGGATCAATGTAATCTGGGCGGTTTGATGTAAGCATTACAACAACATTCTCCGTATCAACAAGCCCATCCATCTCAGCTGCGAATTGTGGGACGACAGTGTTTGCTATATCAAGCCACTTGCCTGAACTCCTTGTCCTCAGTATGGCGTCAGCTTCATCAACGAAGATGAAGACGAGGTATCCTTCTTTCGCCCTCTGACGCGCTGTTGCGAATATCTCCCTTACTGCCCTTTCAGTTTCTCCAAGCCACATGTTAAGTATTTGTGGACCGTTTATGAGCATGAAGTATTCACGCACATCACCATTGACCTTCTCCCTATAGGCTTTTGTGATATTGTATGCAGTTGCTTTCCCTATGAGCGTTTTACCGCACCCCGGTGGTCCGTAGAGCAATATGCCTTTCACCCGTTGCTTACCAAACTTGCGATATAGCTCAGGATATAACAGCGGGAACTCAATCAATTCCCTTATCACCCTTATTGCTTCTTCTTGCCCACCAACTTTGCTCCAAGGTATCTCAGGGATCTGCTCAAGGAAGTAATCCCTCACTTGCTTCCTCTCAAACAGCTCAACTGCAACCCTCAAAGTCGGCTCAAGGCGCACCTCATCCCCTACCCTCACTTCGCGCTCCATCAAGTCGCTTGAGCGCTTAACTATCCTCCCAGATAGACCGTGCCCATCAAGTGAAACACGAAGCCTCCCGTCGGGTAGTATCTCAGTCACTTTCGCCATAGGTCCATCTGTGGGATAACCGAGGTCTCCGATGACTGCAAATGCATCATTGATTTTGACCCTTGTGCCAACCTTGAGCGATGTTGCATCAAGGTTTGGGTCAATGTTGGCATAGTATTCGGCATCACCAACAGCTATATGTGCTATCCCATCTTCGGGCATGCCAAGGAAGGTGCCGATGCGGTTCGCTGGCGATGTCAGCTTCTCATAAACCTCTTGGAATTGAGCTATAACTTGTCTTGCCTCCTCAAGTTGTTTTTCATCCACCTCAAGTTGATGCCGTAAAAGAAGGAGCAAATTATACCGCTTATCGTTCTCTGGTGTGCGCATTATAATTTCGTCAAGTAATGCTGTTGCTTTAAAGTGTGTCTCAAAGCTAAAGCTACCCCTACTAAACGGTGATGCTGATCCCTTCTCCTTCCCATCGCCCATGTGACCATGATTGCGGCGCTTCTTTTCATCTGGCATATTTGATTCACCCCTAAAGCATGAGGGCTTACAATGCCATATTCAAAGGCTAACGCACATAACGCTCCATCGGAAAATCATGAGAGAGCGTTTCTTGCATTCGCAGATGCTTGCTCTCAGGATTTGAGTCCTTCCACCTCAGCGCCGATGAGGGAAATTAAAGGTGCGAAGCTGAAGACTATCAGCATCAGCATGTATGATAACGCGTGCGGAAACATTCGTCAATAAAGCAGCATCTGCAGGATGCTTCTTACAGCAATGAAAAGAAATGCGCAACCAAAGCAGACGATGAACACACCGCAAGTTTTGATGAGCACATTGTATGCGTTCCCGCTGAGCAGTTTCACACCGCTACGAACTGCTACGCTGACCAAGAACAGCCATATCACATCCCCAAGTATGTGCCCCGCATAAAATGCCCACACACCGAGCCATCCAAAATTAAGAGCTGTAACAACCATACTTGCTCCGACAGTTACCCACCACACAAACCAATAAGGATTTGAGATACTGCTTGCAACGCCAGCCAAGAGTGAGCCGATATTCGCTTTCACATTGACTTCGCCATCAGCGAGCTTTATCTCTTTGATTGATGACCTGAGCATACTTGCACCCATAAAAACCAATGCTAACCCTCCAACGAAACCGATGACCGCTTTGAGGGCTTGCAACTCCGTTAAGCGTAGCCCAAATGAAAGCGCGATTGTCATGGGTAGCTCAAGCACTGAATGACCGATAGCAACAAGCAAACCTGCTGACACACCAAACCTAACTGCACGCTCAATCGCAGTAATAGTTAGTGGTCCTGGCATGATGGCTCCTGAGAAGGCAACAACAAAAGAAGCCACAAAAAGACTCGCTATCTTAACCCACACCTAACCTCATCTTCCTTTCACTGTCCCACGCCTTTCCCGCACTTCGGGCAGTAACGCCACGATGGATCAAGCTCAGTCCCACAGCTCTCACAACTCTTCTTGAGCTGTGTGCCACAATGTGGGCAGACATTGAAATCGCTCCTAACCATCCTACCACAACTTGGACAGCTGTGTAAGATGGAGAAACCAAAGCTTTCGCAAATCCATCCATGTGGAATATGGAAACAGAAGCACCACCCATGCCTGTGACACATTTCCTTCTCACCCCTTCAAATGCTTCATTTCATTTTTGCGCTCGGTATACATTTTCACGACCTTGAGCACTTCTTTCTCGTTGCCATCAAACCGAAGATATAATGTGCGGAATGCTCCAATTGGTGACGGTCTCTCACATGGGGAGAGGACTATGCCATCCCCTTCAATATAATATGCCTTAACCTCTTCCCACGCCATGGTTCTTTGACCGAACAGTGTGATGACTTTCGCGCCTTCTTCGTCCAACCGATAAACAACGGGAAAAAGAAAATCAGAAAGCATGCAGAGAAGCACAACCCCACCGATACACCCTATAAGCAGTGAGTTAAGAAGTGCACTGCCGATGTAAACTGTCAGAGCTATAGCAACTATTGAGATAGCTGTCCCGATTGGTCTTTTAAGAGCTAAATGAACACGCCATTGGAGTAGTAACCGCACATCGTTGCTGCTTTGTTTTTGTTGCTTCTTTTGCTTGCTTGATCTATCGCTGGTGTTTCCCATCTTCCTTCAACCACCGATCACATTCATCGGGGTGCTTGTAGTTGAGCGGTTAAGATTCATCCCCTTAGCACTGGCGAAGTTGTGTCCAGCTGGCTTGAGCATCACAGCCGTGCGGAAAGCTTCTTCAACCGCCTTATCACCTTCTCCCAATGCCTTCTTAACATCCACACCAAGATCGTAAGCCAAGCACGGTCGCAACATGCCATCAGATGTTATTCTCAACCTGTTACAGGAACTACAAAACGGTTTACTTACAGGCGCGATGAAACCAATCATCCCAACAGCTCCATCTATCCGCCAGTAGCATGCAGGACCATCGCCCAACGGTTTCTCACTGCACTCAACGGGTTCCATTTTGAACTTTGATTGTAGCCTGCTCAGCACCTCATCCATTCCAACGAACTCCCTTTCAAACTCCTCCACTTTACATCCAATGGGTTGGTATTCAAGGAAACGCACATGTATCGGTCTTTCAATGCTTAGTGCTGCTATGTGTTCAACCTCGTCCAAGTTGAGGCTACGCAATACAACACAATTTAGCTTCACACATTCAAACCCAACATAAAGCGCGACTTCAATACCTTCAAGTATGCTTTCAGGCTCTGTCCCAGAGATAACTCTAAGTTTATCTGCGCTAAGCGAATCAAGGCTTATGTTGATTCCATTAAGCCCAGCAGTTTTGAGCGCCTCTGCATAATGTCGTAGGAGAAGACCATTTGTTGTCATCATGATCTTGCTTATACCCTCAAGTCGTGAAAGCCTTCTAACAAGCTCAACTATGTTGGGATGCAACAGCGGTTCGCCACCTGTTATCCTGATGCTCCTTATACCGAGCCTAACGGCACATCTTGCCACACGCTCAACTTCTTCCAAACCAAGCTGTGATACAATCCTATGTCTTCGTTGCTTGGCGCAATAAACACAATGTAGGTTGCATGCGCTTGTAACAGATATGCGCAAATATGATATGCCTCTCCCATAAGGGTCAATGAGCTCTTTCACTAAGGCTCACCTGTGACAAAGGAAGCTTTTTGTAGCCAAGCAAAATTATAGATCGCCTCATGAGAATTCAATCCCGCATGCTTTCAAACATGTCCATTCAAAAGCTGGCATAATAAGAATGCCGCGCAAACCGTTAAGTGGAGTGGCTGTGATGATAAGTGTTGTTTCGTATCTTTTGAAGATTGTTTCCCTGTGTGTTTCCCTTTTCTCTGACAGGCGTGTGCCTGCTTTCCCGAAGCTGATACTTTTGTTTGCGCTTCTCTGCATAGCAGCGTATATTGTTATACCGATTGATGTGCTTCCTGAGGTTTTTATCCCATGGATAGGTTTGCTTGACGACATCACCATCGCATCTTTGATTGGTCTTTGCGCCATCGGTCTCTTTCTAAGATTATGCCCAAAGGATGTTCTCAAAGAGTATGCCATTCAACTCGGCATAGATGAACAATGAATGTCTTCGGCACACACTCAGCTTGGAGGGCATGCTAAATGTTGAGGTTGCGCATATATGTCTTGCTCGCCTTAATAGTTCTTCTTGCACTTTCAGCAAAGCATATCGCCTACTTTTACACGGAATATTTGTGGTTTAAGAGCATCGGATATAGTTCTGTTTTCCTCACCCGCCTTCTATCACAGTTTGCTGTAGGCTTTGCGGTTTGGTTGCTGTTCATCCTCATCGTAGGCTCAAATGTGTTCATTGCTTACAAACTCGCGGGCATCTACAGATTAAGGCAATGGCTGAGGCAAACCTTTCATACGGTTGCTGTGAACTGGTTTGAAAGAGTAATGGCTCTCATCCTCTTCCTTGCGATTTGTTTTATTGGCTTCTCAGTTGCTCTTGCAGGTGCAAGGCACTGGGAAACCGTATTGAAGTTCGTCTATGCTGTCCCTTTCAACCTTAAGGACCCGATATTGCATCACGATGTTTCCGTATACATATTCAAGCTGCCCTTTTACAACCTGCTTTACAAGTTCATTCTTTTAGCGCTCATCGTGGCGCTTGCATCAACGGTTCTAATGTATCTTGCTTCAACTGCAGTTGATATAATGGCTCATCGCAGATACATAGCCCCGTATGTGAGAGGACACATAAGCTGTCTACTATCAGCCCTCCTCTTGGCGAAAGCCTTCGGCTACAGGTTGGATATGTTCAAATTGCTTTTTGACTATGGCGCTGCTGGTGTAATGCGCACCGCTGTATGGGGAGCAAGTTACACTGATGTTTACGTTCGGCTACCCGTGCTTTATATGATGATGCTACTCGCAATTGTTGGTGCGATACTTCTTTTGCTGAACGCGTATTGGAGGGCGCTTAGGGTTATCGTTTTCACTGCTGTGCTTCTCTTTGGTGCCTCCTTCATAGCTGGAGTAGTGCTTCCTGGATTAGTTCAAAACTTCATCGTTAAGCCAAACGAGCTCCTGATAGAGCGCAAATTCATATCGCACAACATTGAGTTTACGCTGAAGGCATACGGGCTTGATAATGTCATCACAAAGGAATACCCAGTAAAGGAGGGAATTGGAAGGGAGCTTATAGAGGCTAACTGGGATACGCTTAGCAATGTGCGCCTTTGGGATTACAGACCGCTTAAGCAGGCTTATGACCAGCTCCAAGAAATAAGGTTCTACTACGACTTTAACGATGTTGATGTAGACCGATACCGCATTAATGGGAAATACCAACAGGTAACCATAGCAGCAAGGGAACTCAACTACAACTTACTACCACCTGGAGCAAAGCGATGGGTAAGCATGAAGCTTCAATACACACACGGATACGGTGTATGCATGAGTCCGGTCAGCTATGCAGAGCATAATGGCTTACCTAAGTTCTACATCAAAGACATACCACCGCGCTGGGCAGGTGAAGGAGACGACCCAAAGGAACTTGAGATAAAGCGTCCCGAAATCTACTTTGGCGAACTTGAGCTACCCTATGTCATCGTCAGAACAAAGCAACCAGAGTTTGATTATCCGAAGGGCGCAGAAGGTTTTGAGACATGCAAATATGCTGGTAAAGGTGGCGTTAATGTTGGCTCGCTTCTAAGACGACTTATGTTCGCACTGAGGTTCAACGACATCAACATCCTCCTGTCACGCTCACTTACAAAAGAGAGCGTGATACTATACTACAGGCAAATAGGCGAGAGGGTGAAAAGGATAGCCCCGTTCTTGCTCTACGATTCAGACCCTTATATCGTCATCGCTTATGGCAGGTTGTTTTGGATCATTGACGCATACACGCATAGTCCCCTTTTCCCATACTCTGAGCCAATTGAATACAAGGGTAACTATCTCAACTACATTCGCAACTCCGTGAAGGTCGTCGTTGATGCATACAATGGCGATGTCCGCTTTTACATCGTTGATCCAAAGGACCCACTGATACGCGTCTACTCAGCCATCTTCCCGAGACTCTTCAAGCAACTTAGTGACATGCCAAGCAAGTTCAGGGAACACATACGCTATCCAGTTGACTTGTTCTGGGTGCAGGCTAACATATACTGCAAATATCACATGACAATGCCAGAGCAGTTCTACAACAGGGAAGATGAATGGGAGATCGCATATGAGCTTTTCGGTGCTTCCACCCAGCAAGGTATGACGATGAAGAAGCAAAGGGTTGAACCTTATTATGTTATGATTCGCCTCCCGGGGGAGGACGAGCTTAAGTTTATGCTCATGTTGCCCTTCACACCTGTAAAGAAAGACAACATGATTGCTTGGATGGCTGCCCACTGTGATATGCCACTATACGGCACCATCGTTGTATTTCGCTTCCCAAGAGCTCAACTCATTCAAGGTCCAATGCAGATCGAAGCCCGTATAGACCAAGACCCGCAAATAAGCCCCTACCTTTCACTGTGGCAACAGCGTGGTTCAGATGTGATAAGAGGAAACCTACTCGTCATACCAATGGACCACGCTCTCATCTACATTGAACCCCTATACCTCCGTGCCGAACAGTCTGAGATACCACAGCTTGCAAGGGTCATAATAGCATCGCAAGAGAAAGTGGCGATGGGAGAAAACTTAACTGATGCTATTGAGAAACTCATTGGGACGAAAGGCTCAAGGGAAACAACGGTAGCTTTTTCAAAAGCACAAACTGTTGAGCCACTTCGCCCAAAACCAGATGCTGCGGAGCTCGTGAAAAAGCTCTCAGACGAGTTTGAAGCGCTCTCAAGGAGCGTGAAAGAAGGTAAATGGGCTGAGTTTGGTCAAAGGCTTGAGAACATGGGTAACCTCATAAGGCAACTTAAGGAAAGCATGGAGATAAAAGAATGAACTGACAAATGTAGGCGAGCAAGAAGATGTGTAACAGGTGATGTGAAAGGGAAGGAGTCGCAGATGCTTGAAGTTACAATCGTTAACTATGGCGTGGGCAACCTGATGAGTGTCCTAAAAGCTTTTGAGTTTATCGGTTGTAAAGCCTCACTCGCTGATGAGCCAGAAGCGATAGCAAAAGCAAACTGCCTTGTGCTACCTGGTGTTGGTGCGTTTGGTGCTGGGATGAGAAAACTGAAAGAGAAGCGCTTGGTTGAAGCAATCAAGGAAGCCATTGCGAGAGGGACGCCGACGCTTGGAATATGCCTCGGTATGCAACTTATGATGAGCTATGGTGAGGAAGGTGGAGTGAAAGAAGGATTAAATGTAGTTCCAGGATGCGTCATACCTTTGCCAAAGTTACCATCACTTAAAGTCCCACACATAGGTTGGAATAGCATCAACATAAGGAAACAAGAACCACTCTTTTACGGTCTATCGGGAAACCCAAAGGTTTATTTTGTGCACTCTTTCCACGTCGTCCCTGACGACGATTCTGTTGTCGTAGCTACAACATGGTATGGAATTGAATTCGTCTCAGCCATACACAGCGGAAATGTTTGTGGAACACAGTTTCACCCAGAAAAGAGCGGGCGAGTTGGATTGAGGATAATCTGCAACTTCGTTGAGTTCGCAAAGGGTAAGAAGAGATTGCATTAACGCTGTCCCGAAAACAACTCGTTTGGAATTGAGTGGTTGACGTAAAAATGGATCGCCTCACTAAACGAGTGCTCAGCAAAGCTTTAGAGATTGGGTTTGATGTCGTTGGAATAACAGAACCAAAGGATGCTTGGACATACGAGCATTTTGAACGTTGGCTTGAAATGGGATTCGCAGGAGAAATGGCTTACATGGCTCGCACGAAGGAGTTGAGGAGAAACCCAAAGATGTTGATGAGTGACTGCAAATCAATCGTGGTTGTCGGCATCGGCTACGCTATGACGAAAGATGATGCCGGTGAGAAGACACAACACACGCCGAAAGGGAAGGTCTCAATATACGCATGCAGGCAGGATTACCACGATGTCATACGAGCGAAGTTGTTAGAGCTTGGAAGGTGGTTAGCAGAACAAGTTAAGTGGGCTAAGTTCAAAGCTTGTGTTGATACATCACCCATCCTTGAGCGGGAGCTTGCAGTCAATGCTGGCATAGGGTGGTTTGGCAAAAACACGAATGTTATAAACGAACGGTTGGGCTCTTATTTTTTCATCGGGGAGTTGCTCACCAATGTTGAGCTTGAGCAAACCGAAGGTTTACGGGAAAAGCAATGCAGTGATTGCAACCGTTGCATCAACTCGTGTCCAACAGGTGCTCTTGTTTCACCAATGGTGCTTGATGCACGCCTTTGCATTTCTTATCTGACGATTGAGCATCGTGGTGCCATTCCAACGGAACTGCGCCCGCTTATCGGCGAATGGGTTTTTGGTTGCGATATATGCCAACAAGTCTGTCCGTGCAATGACAATGTGAGCGTGAATGGGACGATGAACGAGCTCGCTATAAGGCATGACTTGGTTGCTCCAAACTTGCTTGACTGGATTAAGCTTACTGAGGACGAGTTTAACAAACTCTTCTTTGGGACGCCGATACTCAGGATAGGGCGAGAAAGGCTTTTGAGAAATGTAGCAATAGCTCTCGGTAATGTAGGCGACGAGAGAGCAGTTGAGCCATTGGCTATGCTTCTGAGGAGTGAGAGGAGCTCTTTAATACGCTCACATGTTGTATGGGCATTGAGCAGGATCGGGGGGAAGAAAGCCCTCCATGCTCTCAAGCTGCATTGGAGTCATGAGCGTGACGAAGCTGTTAGAGCGGAAATAGAGAAAGCCATTGAGGATAGGTAACACCCTGTGGTTACTCCAGCACCACAACGACTAAACTTTCCAACTGATATAGCGACATAATTGCCATAGCGCTGTTGAAGGGCAACGGTATTTGATGACGAAGTGAGGGTTAAATTCGTTTAGCGGTAAGCAGACTAAACTCTTGGAATGAACTCATGCATCACCAAATCAAAAGCGAAAGGTGGGGATTGAACAAAGATGACGAGGAAGTCTTTTGACATGCAGTTGAACGAGCTGTGTGAGAAGCTTTCCTCCATGGGGCATTTCGTCGTTGATATGCTTGGCGAGGCGATGAAGGCAGTGCTAAGTGGCAATATTGAGTTGGCAGAGCGTGTTGTAGCAATGGATGACACTGTTGATGATATGGACTTAGACATTGAGAACCTTTGTGTGCAAATGCTTGCAAGACAACAACCACTCGGAAGCGACTTAAGGCTTATAGTGACGACTTTGAAGGTGATAAGCGACCTTGAGAGGATAGGCGACTATGCTGAGGACATAGCAAAGATAACACCAATAGTGGTTGGGAAGGATATGAGCCAGTTGTTCAAAGACATACCTGAACTTGGGCACATGGCGATGGAGATGATACGCAAAGCTGTCAAAGCTTTCATTGAAAGGGATGTAGAGCTCGCACATAATGTATGCAAGGATGATGCACCAGTTGATAGGCTGTTTCGTCACATACTTGCCTCATCAATTTCATACATCCGCTCAAATCCACAGGACGCAGAGGCAGGAGTTTACACGGTGCTTTTAGCGAGGAGGCTTGAAAGGACTGCAGACCATGCAACAAACATCGCAGAACGCGTGCACTACCTTGTGACTGGCAAGCTTGTGCAACTCGCCAAGTTCTATAGGGAGACTTAAAAGCCCACCCCTTTCAATCATCACCTATGTTAAAGAACTTTTCAATGCTGAAGCGAGCACACAATTCGCTAAGCTCTTTATCAGCAAGCTTCAATGGTAGTTTCAAGCGTGTGCTAACGGTAACTAAGTTTAGCAGTGGGCTCATTATGTTTCTTGTTGCGAGGGCTGTCTCAAGCTCTCGGATGATTTTCACATGCTCTTGCAACGCTGAACCATATATGCTGTGAAGCTGTCTACATGCCTGCGGTGGTATAAGGTGATTGAACTGCCACAGCAGTTGAAGGTAAGCGTTTCTATAACCTGCAAAACCGTTTACAATCTTCTGCCATGCTTGGGCTGCATCTGGAGATTCGTCAGGGCTATCAAGGTTGAGCGATTGAATTGATTGGACAAGCGCTATGGCTGCTGTAAGCAACTCAAACACACCGCCAGAGCCAGTTGATAGGTTCTTCCTTTGGTGCTCAATCTTTTCAAGCTTGCGAAGGTAATCAAGGATATCTGGTGGAGGTGGTGGAGGTGGCGGTGGCTGTTGAGGCTGTGGAGGTTGTTGAGGTTCTTCTCGTTTTATTTCCTCCACTGGCTCTGGGCGATGTATCGTTTGAACTGGTGGTAATTCAATAGTCTTAGGTGGTGGCTCAATTGCTTGAACAGGTGGTGGAAGTGGTGGTGATTCTTTAGGTTGCACTTCGGTTTGGATCGGAACTTGCACAATCATTGGTAGCACTTCTTTTTTGCGACTGCTGAGAACCAGGATTGCAACGAGAAACATCAAAGCCGTTGCCAAACCAGCCATAGAAACAGTGACGAGAACCTCGCGCTGATACCATAGTGGCTTGACAAGCGCTCTATCCCGCTGACCCTTCGGCAACTCCTTACCGCACTCTTTGCAGAAATTTACACCTTCCGCTATCGGTGCATCACAAAATGGACACCTTCTTTGATGCATACTTTTGTTCCCTCCATCTTATCCCGACCGACGCCATTATTGAGTATACATCTTTTGACGAACGATTGGGAACTTCAATTGCTTGATTGTGCACCTTGATCCAACCTCGCCATACACACGGATCTTGTTAATCCAGTGACAGGCTTCGTGAGTTAATGCAATAACAGCAATAAACTTATCACTCGGTCGTCTAATGTGAATGCTACAAATTGCGCCATCATAAGGGTGAAGCGAAGAATCGCCCATCATCCACTTGTAGGCTGATAAGCTCACTGGAAGCATTTGGGTGAGGGAGATGAGAAAAGTTTATCGTGCTTACTTTCTCAAAGAGCCACCTACAGAAAAGACGGTTGAAAGCTTTGGCACGGTTGATGTTGAGTTTGCCTCAATTAGGCACGACAATGTTGAGCGCATATGCAAAAACTTGCTTGAGCTCCAAAGGGAACTCTCAGCAAGGAGCATTGAGAGCATCGTCAAAGCAATTGACGAAGTGGCATCGGCTTGGCTTAGAAACGAACTCATTGAAGAAGCATCGTCTGCTCTTGAGAATGTCACTGGCTATTCAAAACAAGTAATTGAACTTAGCCTGAGGAACACGTTTGAGAGGCTTCGCTCCGATCACCTTTGGCAAATGATGACCGAGGAGATAAGAGATCCATCTGTCCTTGATGGTTGGAAAGAATTGCCCTCAGGGAAGCGAGTTATCGCCATTGGACCAAGGCTCACATTGCACATACTTGCTGGCAACATCCCTTCTTTGGGCATCTCAAGTGTGGTGTGCGCTCTTCTTACGAAGTCATGCTCACTCGTTAAAGTCAGCAGTGATGAACCGATATTGACACCGATGTTTGTTAGCTCGCTAAATGAGGTTGATGAATTCCTTGCCTCTTGCTGTGCTGTCGTGACTTGGAAAGGAGGGGACGAAACCATTGAATCTGTGGCATTCAAGCACGCAGATGTTGTAGTTGCATACGGTAGCATGGAGACAATAATGAGCATACGCAACAGATTGCCACCAACAAAGAGGTTCATAGCACATGGACATAAGATCAGCATCGGGGTTGTTGACTCCCATTGTGAGCTGAGTGAGGCTGCCGATAAGGTTGCTACAGATGTGGCAATGTTTGACCAGCAGGGGTGCATGTCACCGCACATTGTTTTTGTGATCGGCGAAAGAGAAGATGCAAAAGAATTCGTGGCTGCGCTCTCAAAATCGCTTGAGGGTGTATCTCAAAAGCTTACGGCGGGCAGATTCGTAAAGGAAAGAGCAGCAACCATACACAGCTATCGCATGGTTTACACGATGGCTGGTGAGGATGTGATACCTGCTGATGGCTCAGTTGATTGGACGGTTGTTCTTTTGAGTCAACCTTTGCACTCGTCGCTTTTCTTGAACCATATGATGTGCCCGCCAAGGACTGTATTTGTGCGAAACACAAAAACCATCAAAGGCTTGAAAGAAGAGGTTGAGCTTTTTCGTGATTTCCTTTCTTCAGCTGGGTGCATTGTTTGTGAGCGTTGTGAGAAAGAGTTGGTTGATACACTTGCTACAATTGGCGTCTCAAGAATATGTGAGTTAGGGAGGATGCAACTGCCATCGTCATGGTGGCATCATGACGGGCGCTTCAACATCGCTGACTTTCTCACATGGACAGAAATTGAAACATCATTTAAGGCAAGGTGAAGCACGCTGAGCGCTCATCTACATGAAGAAACGGAGTGATGCAACTATGAGGTTTCGTAAACAGTTGAAGGACATACTCTCTTTCAAAGAGCGTTTTTGGTCTAAGCGCAGGTTAATCCACCCAAAGGAAGAAGTGAACCAAGTCGTGCATGAGATAAGACGCTTCTTGGCATCAAAGCAGCCTGAATCACTCCGCAACTTCTTAGCCCAATTCCATCCAGCTGATATAGCGCTTGCTATGCGCTTCCTGCACGACAGTGAGAAAGAACAAGTCTTCAAGTTGCTTGATGACGAATTTGCTGCGGAAGTGCTTGACGAAGCTGATGAGGCTACAGAGCGACACCTCGTTAAGACAACTGCGCCAGAACGCCTATCAGACATACTTGAAACGCTACCGCCCGATGAAAGCGCAGACATAATCGCAATGCTTGAGCCAGAAGAACGCGAAAACATCCTGAAGCTGATGGAACCAGAGGAAGCAGAAGAAGTGAAAGAGCTTCTGCAATACCCGCCAGATACTGCTGGCGGGATAATGTCGCCTGACTTTATTGCTGTAAAGGAAACTATGACAGTATCGCAGGTCATTGAATTGCTCAGGGAACGCGCGGATGTTGAGAGCATCTTTTATGTGTATGTTGTGGATGACGAAGGGACGCTTAAAGGTGTCCTCAACCTGCGTAGGCTCATAGTATCGCCACCAAATACGCAAATCAGCGAAATCATGAATCACGGTGTCATATTTGTCTTCCCAGAACAGGATCAAGAAGAAGTAGCGCACATGTTCGCTCGCTATGACTTGCTCGCCCTGCCAGTGGTTGATCACGATTACAAGCTCATTGGTGTCATCACGGTTGATGATGTTATGGATGTCCTTCAAGAAGAGTTAACCGAGGACTACTTCATGGCTGTCGGTTCAGATGCAGCCGAGTTGGAGAAGAAGCGTCCGACAGAGATTGCAAGGCTTAGGCTTCCTTGGCTCATAACAACCGTTTGTATTGAGCTTATAGCGGGTTTCGTGATACATTGCTTTGATAAAACACTTGGACAGCTCATCCTCCTTGCATCCTTTATGCCTGTCATTCAAGCCATCTCAGGGAACACAGGACTCCAGTCAGCGACGATAGTTGTTCGTGGGCTCGCAACGGGTCATGTAACACTGAAGGATTGGGTGCGCCCAGTTTTAAGACAACTGCAGACGACACTTATACTTGGCATCGTCCTCGGAAGCTTTCTCTTTTTCACCGCTGGTGTTTGGCGTGGCTTGCAAACTGGTGGCATTCTGCTTGACCCTGTATTCGGTTTCGTGGTAGGGTTTTCGATGTTCATCACTATAAACATCTCCGGCTTTGTTGGGACTGTAGTGCCAATGATCTCTAAGCGGCTTGGCTTTGACCCTGCACTAACTGCAGGTCCATTTGAAACTGCTATTCAGGATGTTGTCAGTGTGACTATCCTCCTTGGGCTGGCAACGATGCTTTTGCATTTTATGGTTTAACCCAAGTTGCTACTTTACACAAGATGCGCCTCGAAATGCGTTACAAGTTGTAGTGGATGCTTTTGATGTTGGAAGGCTGTCAGCAACGCAGTAACTTCAAGGGGAGTATACATTCACTCAAACAAGCCACTCTCAAGCAGATTAGGTATTGCCTCTTCCCAAAGCCTCTCCATTTCTTCAACAGCGATTTCAACGAGCCTTTCCTTTGCATTTCCGTTGTCCCACTCAATGATGAGGTGTTCGCCACCAACTTCGCCAATGACTGAAGCTGGGCATCCATGTTTCACTGCCACCTCAATAGCTTCCTTGATTGCTTCTCGTGGCACAGTGACGATGATGCGAGATTGCGTTTCACCAAACAGTAGCGCATCGGCGCGCACCTGTTCATCTGATATGCAATCCCTTGTGAGCGTAACGCGAGCACCCTTCTTCCCCGCAATACAACATTCAGCCAAACATACAAACAAGCCACCCTCGGAACAATCGTGAGCTGAATTGACCAATCCCTTTCTTATCATCTCAAGCGCGGTTGCTTGCACCTTACGTTCAAGCTCAAGTTCAAGCGATGGTGGTTTGCCAGCCTCAATGCCGTGAATGAACCTCAAATACTCGCTTCCACCAAGCTCGTCTTTGCAAAGCCCGAGCAGGATGATTGCATCTCCGTCATCCTTGAAAGACATCTTCACATGCCTTTCAACATCATCAAGCACTCCAATCATCCCAATCAATGGTGTAGGATAAATGACTGCCTCCTCGCTCTCATTGTAGAAGCTAACATTTCCAGAGACGACAGGGAGGTTAAAGAACCTGCATGCATCTGCTATCCCTTTCACAGCTTCCACAAACTGCCAGAACCTCTCTGGGTGATCTGGATTGCCGAAGCAAAGGCAATCAGTAACAGCAGCAGGCTCTGCACCAACGCATACCAAGTTCCTTGCTGCCTCTGCAACTGCTATTTGAGCACCAAGATATGGGTCAAGATAGCAATACAAACTGTTGCAATCGGCAGTGACTGCGATGCCCTTATTCGTGAACTCCATCTCATCGTCAAGATGCTTTTCCACGAAGATGCCCATCTCTGGCTTTATCCTCAAGACTGCTGCATCACCCTCACCTGGTGCAACGACTGTGTTCGTTTGGACGGTGTGGTCATATTGTTCATAGACCCATCGCTTTGATGCAATGTTCGGTGATGTTAGCATAGCCTTAGCCACTTCGTTCAAGTTCTGAGGCAGTGGCAATGTCTTTGGTTCAAAAGAGAGAGCAGAATCAATGTAAGTGGGCTTCTTGGCTGGCAAGTCATATTCTGGTGGCTGTGCCAAATCGCTTGCCCTAACACATGCACATACCTTATCGCCATCAAAAAGCATTACCATGCCATCGTTGGTGACCTCACCTATCACTACAGCGTTAAGTCCCCACCTTCGGAATATCTCCAGCACTTCCTCTTCCCTACCCCTCTCAACAACAAGGAGCATTCTCTCCTGCGATTCCGACATCATCAACTCCCATGGCTCCATACCTGCTTCCCTTCGTGGCACCTTTGAGAGGTCAATTTTCATTCCAACGCCACCTGCTGCAGACATCTCAGAGGTTGTGCATGTGAGTCCTGCTGCACCCATGTCTTTGACTGCAACAACAGCTCCAGTCATGTATGCCTCAAGACACGCCTCAATGAGACACTTCTCAGTGAATGGGTCACCAAGCTGGACAGTCGGGCGCATGCTGAGTTCTTCCCTAAGCTCATGCGAGGCGAGTATGCTACAGCCACCTATCCCATCTCTCCCAGTTGGGTTACCAACGTAAACGACAAGGTTGCCTTCCCCCTTAGCTGCACTGCTCATCAAATGTTCTTCCCTCGCCACACCTATGCACATGACGCCGACGATGCAATTTGTTCTGTAGCAATCATTGAAGTAGACTTCGCCACCTACGGTCGGAACACCAATGCAATTACCATACCACTGTATGCCATCAACAACACCAGCGAATATGTATCTTGCCTTTGCTGATGTTGGGTTTGCAAAGCGAAGTGAATCAACAAGCGCTATCGGGCGTGCGCCAGTTGCGAGTATATCTCTCACGATTCCGCCTATACCAGTGGCTGCACCTTGTTTTGGCTCAATCTGAGACGGATGGTTGTGACTCTCCATCTTGAAGATGATCCAAAGCCCATCTTCAATCTCAATCCCACCAGCATCGCTCCCAGAGATAGCTTTATACTTTCCACCCCTTGGTAGTAGCCTCAAGTATTTCCTTGAGCGCAAGTAACCACAATGCTCAGACCACTCAACGGAGAACATAGCAAGCTCCGTCTCGTTTGGCTCTCTTCCGAGGCGTTCAACGACCAGCTTATATTCGTTTTCGCTCATGCCAAGCGCTATCGCCTTCTGAAGCATTGTATACATGTCTTGAGCACCTGCCAAAGTCAAGGTTTGTTAAAGGGGGAAGCTACCTACCAAAATACGATGATGACACAAGACATGTTCTAAACAGTGTTAAGTTTCACTTCACTCAGGTTCTTCTGGAAGCGCTTCATGCTCCCTCAGCTCAACATTTTGCATTGCGCCAAGCCTTTGTGCGTGCCTTATGATTTCGTTCGGGTCTGGTATGGGGGAGTAGCGCGCATCAAAGAAGGTAATTCCGAGGGTGCGTATCAATGTGTTGTATGCTCTTTTGGCTTCTCCAACTTCCTCTTGATACGCAAAGGCGAATTGCTCAATTGGCTCATCAAGCAAACAAAGCAGTGTTATCGCTCTTTGGACAGCTGCAGCCCACGCTGCTTCCGAATGCATTTCAACTTCACCGACATCTCTAAAATCGCGCCACATGCGCACCGCCCTCGTTATAGCTGTAACTGGGTAATGGTCACTACGCATTGTTTCAACGAGCCTTTGTTCAACACCGTCAAGCTTCACTGAAGGTGAGAGGGAAAGCCCAACGGAAAGTAGCATTATAGCAACGGAGTCATCCGAAGTAGGTTCAGGGCGTTCGGTGAGGTAGTGAACAGCTTCAAGATGCCATGGCAGAATCTCGCTTACACGCCAACCACCAAACTCTTCAACCTTGAATACAACATGCCCGATGACTTCTTCGGTATCTGGGTTCATCTGCTCACCTTCAAGCCAAAAGCATCCCTCAAGCGCAAGCAATCGCTTTATGCGCATCACACACGGACCCCTAAGCATACCAGAAGCTGCAACTAAAGCTGGGATACCAAACAACTCATACATGAGCGCTGCATCGCTGTTTGGCATAAGCAAGCCTGCAAGAGCTATCCTGTCATCATCAATCACGGCGTCAAAGAAACGCCATATAACTTCAATAGCCTCTTTTGGTATTGGAATGGAAAGCGACATCGTTCATCACAACCTTCACTTTGGATTGAACGCAATCACACCTGCATCCTAAGTATCGCACTTGCTGAGTGAATATGCTACTGTGTAAATAGCTCTGATTTTCTACCAGCTGTTACCTACAAGGCGCAAAACCAATCATACTGACTATTGGGCATTTCACATGTTTTGGAAAACAACTTAGGGGTTGATGGAGATGCTTGCGAGGTTGCAGAGCGCAGCTCTCATTGGCATTGATGCATACATTGTGCAAGTTGAAGTGGACATACTTCCCGGGATGCCAAGCATCAAGGTTGTAGGCTTACCAGACAGGGCTGTAACTGAGAGCGTTGAGCGCATCCGCTCAGCGATCAGGAACTCACAATACGAGTTGCCGAGGCGCCCAATAACTGTTAACCTCGCACCAGCAGATACAAAGAAAGAGGGCGCAGCTTTTGACTTACCAATTGCGCTTGGGATATTGATGGCGAGCGGACAGATCAATGTCCGTTCGTTGGATGATTTCGTCATAGTTGGGGAACTGTCGCTTGATGGTAGCCTGCGACCTGTAAACGGCGTTCTATCAATAGCTATGGGCGCAAGGGATGCTGGCATAAAAGCTTTGGTAGTCCCATTCCAAAACGCTTGTGAAGCTGCAGTTGTAAGGGAGGTTGATGTATACGCAGTTAAGTCGCTCCACGAAGCTGCCATGGTTGTGACGAACCCACAGTCGTTTCAACCACACCCAAAAACAGAGTTTGAAGGGGAATTCGTCCTTGGCGAACATGATGTTGACTTCAGCGAGGTGAAGGGGCAAGAGCACGCTAAAAGAGCGCTTGAGATAGCTGCTGCCGGAGGACACAATGTGCTCATGATAGGACCACCGGGCTCTGGTAAGACAATGCTTGCGAGGCGTCTGCCAACTATCCTGCCACCAATGAGCGTTGAGGAAATGCTTGAGGTCACAAAGATATACAGCGTTGCTGGATTGCTCCCAAGGGATAAGGGTCTCATAACGACGCGTCCGTTTAGGGCACCGCACCATACGATATCAAATGCTGGCTTGATAGGTGGTGGCTCAATACCGAAGCCCGGTGAGGTTAGCTTGGCGCACAACGGGGTTCTCTTCCTTGACGAGTTCCCTGAATTCCACAGGGACACGCTTGAGGTGTTGCGACAGCCAATTGAAGATGGCGAAGTAACGATAACAAGGGCTGCACACACTATCACTTTCCCGGCTCGCTTCACACTCATTGCAGCAATGAATCCGTGCCCTTGTGGCTACGCTACCGACATGACGAGAAGATGCACATGCACCGAGAGCCAGATAAGGCGCTACAGGATGCGCATTTCAGGACCGCTCGTTGACCGAATTGACATCCATATTGAAGTGCCAAAGCTTCGTCCCGATGAAATACTTGAGCCATCACAATCTGAAACATCAGCTCAGATACGTGAAAGGGTGGTAAGGGCTCGTCAAATACAGCTTGAGAGGTTCGCTGACAGTGGCATCTTCTGTAATGCGCATATGCAACAAAAGCATATGCGTCAATTCTGTATCATGACCGAGGGCGCAAAGCAAATTCTTAAGCGGGCTATAGAATCTCTTGGGTTCAGCGCAAGGGGAAGTGACCGTATACTTAAAGTTGCGAGGACTATCGCAGACCTTTGTGGCTCGGAGTTAATAAGGGAGGAACACATAGCTGAGGCAATACAATACCGAGCACTTGATAGAGAATTGTTTGTTTGAGCTACATAAACCGTGATGACAAAATGCTCAACAGGGGGTGCATCTCATGCGATCTCGTTGCACCTTGTTACTTCGTTATGCCGTTGCGTGGTTGATGTGCATTCACCTTTCAATCACAACTATTGCGTTGGCAGGTGCGGACAAGTGGCTCCTCTTCCGTAACACTCCAGATGGAGCTGCGACATGTGAGGCATCGCTTCGTTTTCCTCTTTTCCTGAAGTGGAAGTTCCAACCTGACATAGTGACACGTCGCCACACAATATCGCCAGTTACAGACGGTGAAAATGTTTACTATGCGTGTGGCAGAACAATCTACGCAATCAACTGTGATGTTGGGCAGTTAAGTTGGGCATATGATGCACCGCAAACAATAACATGTCCGTTGGCTATCGCTGGCGATTTGGTTATAGCAGCAACGAGTGGAGGGCATGTTTTTGCGCTCAAAGCCAAGTCTGGAGTGCTTGAGTGGACATTTAGAGCACAAGCTGGGATAGGAGTTCCGCCATTCTTATTTGATGGGTATTTGCTTGTATTGACACACACCGGCGTTGCTCATCTCATTGATGTAGCTCATGGTGATGAGCTTGCAACAGTTCAACTGCCGACATCCGTAGTCAGCATACCAGCCAAGAGCAGTGATTGGCTATCCATGATCACGAGCAATAGGCGGATGCTCATCGTTGGGTTGAAACGCCATGATAAAGGTGTTAGCATTGAAGTGCTTGCCAATTCACCACTTGGTGTCGGCAGCGCACCAACTCAGCCAATAGCTCAAAGCCCATTTGTCTATGTTGGGGTTGGGCGCTCACTCTGCATTTACGATGTGCGTTGGAGGAAGATAACAAGGCAGGTTGCTCTACCCGACATCGCTATAGGCGCACAGGCTCTGAAGGAAAAAACCATTTACATCGCTACGAGAAGTGGCACAGTCCATGCGATTGATGTTGAATCGGGTAAGGAAATATGGCAGCAGAACCTTAAGCAGCCGATTTACTCAGGTGTATCGGCAAGCGCGGATTCTGTTTTCGTTACTGCTGCAAGTGGGCTCGTGTATGCATTAAGCGCTGAGGATGGAAAAGTTATATGGCGCTTCAAGCTCGGTGACGAAAACCCATATGACGAAGGAAGGGCACGCATATATTCCCCGCCAGTTGTAACGAGCAACGGGGTTTATGTTACATCAAGTGATGGTAGTCTCTATGCTTTCTGCAGTGACTTCATAGATTCTACCCCTCCAGTTTTTGTCTCCGCTTCATTACGCATACCTTCAAAAGACCCAACTCGCTTTGTTCTTTACAAGCTTGCAGAAGCAACCGATGAGAAACCAACACAAGTTCCGGGCTACCCACCGATTAAACTCCTTCTGACTCTCTCAGATGCTGGTAGTGGAATTGACCCAGCTGGTTTTCAAGCCACATGCACTCGTTTGCCCAAACTCCCATTTGAGTTTGATGAGACGAAAGGAACGCTAACGCTTGATATACATGTTCCCACAGGGAAGGGCGTAAGGAGAGCACTCCCAGATGGCGAATACCTTGTAGTTGTAACTTCAAAGGACTATGCTGGCAACATAGGCAGGTATAGGCTTCGGTTCCAAATCAATAACTCTTTACCGCTCCCATCACCACCTGAGATAGCACCAACAACACCTGGAGCACCCACAACGAGTGAGTATGGTGCACCTTTTGGTGGTTGAGCACTTCTAAGGGGGTGAAATTGATGGCAGTGCTACGGTGGGTTGGAAGGACGATCTCAATCATGTTCAAAATGCTTGTTGCACTGCTTTGTCTTTTTAGCGTCTTTTATGTAGCGTATTTTGCTTACCTCAACTCTTTATTCCCGGTGCGCGTCGTTAACGAGAGAATGATTGAATTTGCCGTCCTTGGTCCACCATTCATCAACGATGGATACTACACGCTCATGGCACATGTTTATGAGATGGTTTGCCTACCGACATTGATTGCAATAGCTGTAACATTGCTTGTCCTGTGGATCAGCGGTTACAGGCATGAGGAGTTCTGGCGACGTGTGGCATATGAGCGAGAACAACAGTTGCGCCTCTCAAGGAAGCAAATTGGAGAGCTTGAAGAAGCCCTCAGAAGGCATTACAGGGAGTATCAAGAGTTTGTCATAAGGGCGCTTAGCGCAGCGAGGGGTGAGCTGACAGAGGGCGTAAGCGAAGTCGTTATGGAAGCAAAGCCCCTCCCTTCGCAAAGCGAGCAAGCTCTTGAACCACCAAAGCAAGAAACATGAAAAGCAAGGTGAACAATATGGATGAGGAGTTAATAGCTTGGGTGAGACTGACGAGGTGTGGTATATCCTCGGAGAGGTTGTTGTCGCTTTTGCGTGTCTATGGTTCACCGCAGGCTATCTTTGAAGCAGACGAAGATAGTTTGCTGTGCATTGAAGGTATAAGCGAAGCCCACTTGAGCAAGCTAAGGAAAGCAAAGCTTGATGAAGAAGCATTGAAGGATGTGGAAAAGCTCAATTCAATTGGTGGCAAGCTGATCACATACTTTGACGAACGCTATCCAGCATTGCTTCGCCAGCTCCCCGATGCCCCTATAGCTCTTTATGCACTTGGTGAGATCAGCACGAGTAAGGAGCTGTTTATAGCAATGGTTGGAACAAGACGCCCTTCCGATTACGGTCGGCAGGTAGCATATAAACTGGCTTACGAAATCGCATCAAGTGGTGGTGTAGTAGTAAGCGGGATGGCTGTCGGGATTGATGGAGCAGCACACCGTGGTGCTCTTGATGCAGGTGGCAAAACGATAGCCGTTTTGGGTTGCGGGATTGATGTTGTCTATCCAAAGGCACATTCACAACTGCGAGAGCGCATCATTGAGAGTGGTATGTTGCTAAGCGAATTCCCACTCGGGGTTTATCCTCAGCCGTGGCACTTCCCCGTTCGCAACAGACTCATAAGTGGTATGTCGCTTGCTGTCATCGTTGTTGAAGCACCGCAGGGCAGTGGTGCTTTGCTGACGGCGGATTGGGCGCTTGAGCAAGGTAGGGAAGTGCTTGTCGTTCCCGGACCTATAACAAGCCCCACCTTCAAAGGTAACCATCAACTCATCAAGGAAGGAGCACAAATAGTTGAAACAGCTGAAGATGTGTTTGAAGCTCTCGGGATACCGAAAGAAGAAATTAAGCCACATGTTGAGGCTACACAAAAGGCACAACTTCAAAGGCTTCCCGGACTTAGCCCAGTTGAGCTTAAGATACTTGAGGTTCTCTCAAAGGGTGAAAAGCACATTGACCAAATAGTTCGTGAGACAGCCATGCCGATCTCCGAAGTTAGCACAGCGTTAGTTCAACTTGAGGTGAGGAAATTAGCAAAGCGTGGGCGTGGTGGCTTGTATGCGCTTTCACAAGAAGCCGTAAAAACGCTAACAACACAATAACACGGGGGTGGTTAGGATGCGTTGTATATACAACACAATTGCACTTGCCTCCTGCGTTGCAACTTCATTGTTTATCTTCGGAGCCGAAGGGAACAATGAGGCGCAGAAACTAAGGGTTGCGATATTCACCGGTGGACACGACTTTGATAGGAAGGAGTTCTTCACCATCTTTGATTGGATGGGGAATGTGACATGGGAAGAATTCAAACAACCTGAAGCAAACCAACTCTGGTGCAACGAGGGTAAACTGAGGCGTTACGATGCTATTGTGCTTTACGATATGTGGCAACAAATCACGGATGAGCAAAAGGAATGCATGGTGCGTGCCTTGAAGGAAGGGATAGTTGGGCTACTGGTGATACATCATGCGATAGCTTCATACCAAAACTGGGATGAGTATTGGCGCATCATAGGCGCTAAGTATTTCCTGTCGCCCGGGAAAGACCCGGATGGGAAACCGAGAGGGCGCTCGCAGGTTGCTTTTGGTGTGAAGATGAAAATAACCATCGCTGATAAAGAGCACCCGATAACAAAGGGCTTCAGCGACTTTGAAGTCGTTGATGAATGTTACAAAGGCTATTGGGTTAGCCCAGATGTGCATATGCTTTTAACAACTGACTGCCAGCAAAACGAACCTTCCATAGCATGGGCGAAAGAATATGGGAAGACAAGGGTTGTTTATATCCAGCTTGGTCATGGTCCTGAAGCCTATCGTAATGCAACTTATCGTGAATTCCTAAAGCGCGCTCTTCTTTGGGTAGCCAAGAAACTTTAATGGTGGTGAGTGGGATGAGCGTTGAATTCAATCCGGAGCGCTACCAGAGCCAAATTGAAGATGCGCGCAGGCGCTTGAGCATAGCTAAGCAGTTTCGCGAGCCTGACAGAGTCCCAATCACAATAAATGTAGCTGGACCGTTTTACTGCAAGTTGTTCGGTGTAAAGCTTCGTGATTATTACGAGAACTTGGATGTGCAGATTGAGGTTCAGGTGCGCGGTCAAAAGTGGGCTTTTGAGGAACTGCGTGATGACCGCCCTTGGTATGGGATAAACCTTGACATAGGCACTGTTGCCGAAGCAATATACTTTGACCTGCCTATAGAGAAACCCGAAGATTCACCGCCTTGGATAGTGCGCACTATGAGCTTACCAGAAGCGGTTGAAAAGCTGAAGTTGAAAGACCCAAGCGAACATAAAGGTGTGCTTGAATACTACCGCAAGTATGAGCGATTGAAGGAGAGGGTCGAAAAGCTCGGCATAAGGATGCCAGTCAATGCTGGGTTGACGATTCACCCACCGCTCTCTGCAGCATGTGGCATAATTGAGCCTCAAGAAGTCTTTCTTTATCTGGTTGACGAGCCACAACTTGTTCACCGCCTCTTTGAGAAACTGCTACTTGCTTTTTTCATGCTTCGTGACTTCGCCGATAAATACTTCGGGCGAAAGACAACCTCCATAGGGTTGGCTGATGACCACTCCGCTTTCATCTCTGATGAAATGTATCGCATGCATGTTATGCCATACAACATGCTCATTTATGCCCGTTACGGTATTAATGGGCGCTACTTGCACGCTGATGGTCCAAACGACCACCACTTTGAAACATATGCGAACATAATGAAGCTCACGGAGATGGATATCGGTGGATTCAGCGATGTCGCAAATGCAAAAAGAGCCTTTGCGGGCAAAGTGTTCTTTAGTGGTGGGTTGAATTGCAAAGACCTTTACTATGACCTTGAATATGCAAAACCGAAAATAAAGCGAGCCATAAGAGTGGGTGCACCTGGTGGTGGCTTTGCGCTTGCTATCGGCGGTGAGGCATACATCGGTATTAATCCAGACACGCTCGTTAAGGCAGTAGAGTATGCAAAGTCCATTGGGCGCTACCCGATTGATCTGGAAATGCTTTCAGATTGAAGTAGCCCTTGAGTTGTTTCGTTGGGCACAAATTATTGTTGTTCTTTTGCCGATCGCAAAAACGCACAAACAATCTCAACGATCTTCAAACCAGCTTTACCGTCACCATATGGGAACGCTGAATCCCTCCCGGGCTTTGCCCTTGTTGCTGCTTCAACAATCCTGTCTGGATCGCACCCAACAAGCGTATTCCAACCTGTCTCCACGGTTTCTATCCATTCTGTTTGCTCACGCAAGGTGATGCAAGGCACTCGGAAGAAAAAGGCTTCCTTTTGGACACCACCGGAGTCGGTCAAAATCAGGTGGGCATTCTTCTCAAGCACCAACATGTCAAGATAGGAAACTGGCTCAAAAACACGCACGCCTTTCATCTGCCAGCCAATTGCTGTTATTTGTTTCTTCGTGCGCGGATGAATTGGAAACACAACTTTCATACCTTCCTCTGCGATCCTTTCAAGCCCTTCCAGTATGGCGCTCAGTCGTTCTAAGTTGTCTGTATTTTCTGCCCTGTGGATGGTGGCGAGAGCATACCCTTTCGGCTCAAGCCCAAAACGAGAAAGGACATCCGATTTATCCTCAGCAACCTCCAGATACATAAGCACTGCATCATACATTACATCGCCAACAAAGTGGACTCCCTCAGTTATACCCTCCAGTTTGAGATTTTTCACAGCTGTTTCTGTCGGGCAGAAGAGCAGATCCGATACATGGTCAGTCAATATGCGATTGATTTCCTCTGGCACACGCTTATTGAAGCATCTTAGCCCAGCCTCCACATGCGCCACAGGGATGCGCAGTTTAGCGGAGGCAAGGGCACCAGCGAGCGTGCTATTTGTGTCACCGTATACTATCACCAAGTCTGGCTTTTCATTGAGTAAAACTTCCTCAATCCGCTTGAGCATTTCACCTGTCTGGTAGCCGTGAGTCCCAGAACCAACGCCAAGGTGGTAGTCTGGTGCTTTTATGCCCAGCTCATCAAAAAAGACTTGCGACATTAGGTAGTCATAATGCTGCCCTGTGTGGAGCAGTATCTCACATATCTGTTCCTTCACACATAGCTTGTTGTGTTGCTCAATAGCCCTGAGGATGGGCGCGAGCTTTATAAACTGCGGTCTTGCACCAACAATATCCATGACCTTAAAAACTTTAAAATTCAAAGCTGCTCACCACTAAGCTACAAACAGGGTAAGCTAAAACACTCATTGTGAGACGAATGGCGGTTCGCCCTGTATGGATTCAATCAATTGCAAAGCCCTCTTCACCTTTTCACTATCGCCCTCAATCATTAATCTCACTGAGCCTTCCGCGCCTGCAACACCACCTGATGCTATCAATGTTGCTTCAACATCGCATAGAAGCTTCAAAGCTTCTATCTCGGTGATTATTGTTCCTGTGACTGGCATCAGCGTTGGTGTTTCCGTAAGCAGTTCATCATCGGGCGCTCTTGTTTTTACGCTTAAAGTTTCAATGTCCTCATAGACAAGTTTCTCCAAGCCTACAGGGATGACAAGTTCAATCCTCCTTGCCACAATGGTTCCTATTGTTGCGCCAATGGTTCCCCCTTCAGGATGCCCAATAAGTATGCCAGCAGTTTTCCTCCTGTAATCAAGTGCGTTTGCGCCTTTTATGAAAACGTCACCCTTACCCATGTGCTTTACAGCTTCAATCACGGTCATCCCTTCAACTGGAACACCGTTCTTGAGCACTATGTCAGGCAACTTTTGTTCTCTTAACCCGGATGTGTGCATTGTCTTTCTCGGCATTGTTAGCCCTGTGGTGTATGCAGGCTTGTCTATCGTTCTACCGAGCAATTCCTCAACAACGTAAGCGTTAGTTGTTCCCTTTGCAATTGCAATCATGCCTTCCTTAAGTGCCCTTTGAACAGACTGGAGTGCAGCGACACCTTTAGCTATAAGGCGCTTTGACTCAGCAACTGTAAGAACAACACTTGCCCTCGCCACCTCAGATCATCTCCCTCGTGTTGGGAATTCGTATTTGAGCCAACGTTCGTCAAGCACAATAGCATCATCACATCTTGGTCCGACTGATATCAGCCCAATTGGGACGCCGAGCTGTTGAGAGATGTAATCCACGAATTGCTTTGTTCTCTCCGGCAACTCATCGTAGTTCCTAATTTGCTTCGTTGGTTCTAACCACCCCTTGAGCGTCTCGTAGACTGGTTCACATTCACTTAGCTTCTCACTGCTTGCCGGGAAGTCGGTCAAGAGCTCGCCTTTATACTTGTATGCGACGCACACTTTAATCTCCTCAAAGTGATCAAGCACATCAAGCTTTGTAAGCACTAAAGCATCAAACCCGTTTATGCGAGCTGCGAAGCGAAGCTGGACTAAATCAAGCCACCCACACCTTCTTGGGCGCCCAGTTGTCGCACCATACTCCATACCAATTTCCCTTAGCTTGTCACCTATCTCATCTTTCAACTCGGTTGGAAATGGACCTGCGCCAACTCTTGTCGTATAGACTTTGCTAACCCCTATGACCGCGTCAATTAGCGTTGGTGGAACACCAGCACCAGTGCAGACGCTCCCTGAGATGGTGTTTGAGGAGGTCACGAATGGGAAAGTGCCGAAGTCAACATCAAGCCCTGCACCTTGAGCACCCTCAAAAAGCACATTGCACCCAGAACGCAACGCATCATTCAATATCTTCGTAGTATCGCAGATAAAAGGTGCAAGTATCTCACCATACTCCAGATAGCGCTCGCAAAGCTCATCAATTTTAGGGCGTTCCTCCTCTGGCAAGCGCGACAGGATGTCTGCCTTCCGCTCAAAGTTCATCTCAAGCTTCTGGCGCAACCTCTCCCTGTCAAGCAAGTCAATCATCCTTATGCCAATCCTTTCGACCTTGTCCACATATGTTGGACCTATGCCTCTTTGCGTTGTGCCGAGTTTGAACTTTGAGCCAGCCGATTCCCTCGCAGTGTCAAGTATTCTGTGGTAAGTGAAAGTCACATGCGCCCTGTCGCTTATCAACAACCTTTTCGGTGAAACATCAATACCAAGCTTTCTTATCGTTTCAATTTCATCAAGCAACGCTTGCGGGTCAACAACAACACCGTTACCTATAATGCACAATGTGTGCTTGTGGACTATGCCAGCAGGTATTAGGTGCAATGCGAGTCTGTGGTCATCAATGACGAGAGTATGCCCTGCATTACACCCACCTTGAAAGCGCACAACTATGTCGGCACGCATGCTTAACAGGTCAACTATCCTTCCTTTGCCTTCATCTCCCCATTGTGCGCCAACAACAACTAAACTTGGCACTTTGAGTCACTCCTTCAATCACATTGTTTTTAGGATCTCTCACACAATCAAATTTTGTGCTTTGGAACGCCTCTTATCAAGCCATGCTCGTCAATGAAATGCTCTAAAGTTGAGAGCGCTCTCTTGACGAGTTCAATTTGCCTTAAAGCCTTGTCTTTTATGCGCCTTGTGAGTGGTGGGAAGAGACCGAAGTTTATGTTCATCGGTTGGAAGTAACGTGGGTCGGCTGTGGTGATGTAATTAGCCAAAGCACCAAGCGCTGTCTCTGGTGGGAATATAAGCGGTTCCATACCAAGAACCATACGCGCTGCGTTTATCCCTGCGACCAAGCCTGATGCTGCCGATTCAATGTATCCTTCAACACCAGAGAATTGCCCAGCAAAGAAAATCCTACCATCAACCTTAAGTTGATATGTTGGCAGAAGCAGTTTTGGTGCATTGACAAATGTATTCCTATGGACCATGCCGTAGCGCACAAACTCTGCACGCTCAAGCCCCGGTATCATTCTAAACACTCTCTTTTGTTCTGACCACTTTAATTGGGTCTGGAAGCCAACCATATTGTAAAGCGTTCGTTCCTTGTTCTCTGGGCGCAACTGCACAACAGCAAAAGGCTGTTTACCAGTCCTTGGGTCTATTAGCCCAGTTGGGCGAAGTGGTCCGTAGACAAGCGTTAAGCGCCCCCTCTCAGCCATGACCTCTATCGGTAGACACCCTTCAAAAAACTTTGCCTCCTCATCAAACTCATGCAGTTTAACCCTCTCGGCGCTTACGAGCGCCTCCCAGAACGCGTTGTATTCCTCTTCATTCATCGGGCAGTTAACATATGCTGGCTCACCATCCCTGTAACGTGATGCCATAAATGTTTTTGAGTAATCAATCGTTTCAGCATCAACTATTGGTGCAACCGCATCGTAAAAGTGAAGGAACTCCTCACCAACAAACCTCTTTATCTCCTCAGCCAGCTCATGATGCGTAAGTGGTCCTGTTGCTACAATGACAATGCCATTGCTCGGTATGCTCGTTATAAGCTTACGCTCAACCGTTATCAATTCGTGCGCTTCAATTGCTTCCGTTACAGCCCTTGCAAATTCCTCCCTATCAACAGTTAAAGCACCACCACCTGGTATAGCTGTTTCATCAGCACATTTGATGATGATTGAATTAAGCCTCCTCATCTCCTCCTTGAGCAACCCGGCAGGCTTTGTCAGAATATCGCTTCTAAGCGAATTGCTACAAACAAGTTCAGCGAGCATGCCTGTCTTGTGCGCTGGTGTTGTTACATAAGGGCGCATCTCATAAAGCGTCACTTTGACACCCATGTTTGCAGCCTGCCATGCTGCTTCACATCCGGCGAGCCCACCACCTATTACGATGATGTGCTCGTCCTTCGGCATGAAAAGCTCACCTCGTAAGAATGAGCATCATGAGTTCACTCTAACAACCTTACAGTGCCACTTATAATGGTTGTTTCCACCCCGTCTTTAAGTTGCAATATCAGCGCTCCCTTTTCATCCAGCCCCTTGACTACACCAACAATGCTTTCAGAGTCAATAGTTACCTCCACAAGTTTACCTTGAGCAAAATGTAGTTGGCAGTATCGTTCCCTCAGCTTCTCAAACCCGCCCGAAAGAAGCACCTCATAACTGTGCTCAAGATGCGCAAGCGTTGAAGCAAGCAATCTTTCCCTCTGGAAGTATCTACCAGAAAACTCTTTAAGGCTTGTTGCGACACTTCTAAGTTCCTTCGGAAAAGATTCGGCTTCGGTGTTCACATTCACCCCTATTCCAACGATAGCAAACTCAACCCCTCTTGCCGACGCCTTCGTCTCAATCAAGATGCCACCAATTTTTTTACCACCCAAAACTAAATCGTTCACCCATTTCACCATCACAGGTAGCGATGTTGAATTGCGTAGCCCTTCACATACTCCAACAGCAGTTGCTATGGTTAGCATGAGCATATCCTTCGGCAGGAACGGTGGACGAATTATGAGAGATGCGTAAATGCCAGTTCGTTCGGGCGAAAACCAAATCCTTCCAAATCTCCCCCTGCCAGACAATTGTGTTTCCGCTAAAACGAGAGTCCCATTTGGAGCCTCACCACTCGCGATTTGCTCCGCCACATCGTTTGTTGAGCCAACACATTGCATGTAAACAAATTGCCTACCCAACCATTTTGTTCTGAGGAGCTGTTGAAACTCATCAGCATCAAAAGGCGTCATCTTGCGCCACCCAAAACTACATTAGGCTTTAGCTTGCTCGCCTGTGTCACTATAAGCGCATCACAGCAACATGTTAATTTCAAGCGAGATGTAGTCAGCCTTCTCTTTTACCTCATCCCAAGCACCGGCGTGTAACGGTTTTCCACATCTTGGTGGCATGCCTCTGGTGTAATGAAGCCCGAGTGAAAGGCTTTTGTTAATGTCGTAAAAGAACTGCACAGCAAAATATTGTTCCCAATCTGGGTTCGTCTTGCGACCATGTTGCGCTTTAGCTCCGAGCAACGCGATGTGCATCTTTTGCGCTATCGGCACATCAAGCCTACCGAAAATGAGTCTTGAATCAGGACCAGTTACGTAACCAAGCGATTCATTGCGGTATTGATAATTGAGCTTCCTATTTCGGTGTGTGAATGTGTTTTTGTCAAACTGCGCATACTCAACCGTGAGCCCGAAGCGTTTTCTTGCCACATCAAACGGTATTTGAAAGCCGGCTATACACCCCATCTGTTTCTCCGCTGGTTTTGCGAGGCGCACATCGTCAACAACCCATTCAATGTAGACACGAGTGCCCCTCTTATCAATCCAACTCATGTCTGCGCTCACGATTATTTCGTCGCTGTCTTCGCTTCGCCCCATGCGCACAAGCAAACGGGAGGCAGGATAAAGAGGCAACAAAAACGAAATTGGAGATGGGAAAGGTTTTGAGAGTTGGACTTCGTTAAAGCCAAACACGAATGAATCGCCAAACGATTTCTCCGAACGCCTCGCCAAGATGAAGCGTTTACCATTTTCATCGCCGTGTAAGTATCCGACCAATTGCCTTACCCTTACCTTCCCAACGATGGGAAGCATGACTCTGCCAGACCATTTGAACATGTCAATTGGATGAACGCCATCCGTGAGTATACCGCCACTAAGGCTTGCTGGACCGAAACGCTCGTAGCCTCTGCCAAACTCAAGCTCGCCACCAAACAACTCCGTTGAGACAGTGGCTATATCAACCAAAGGTTTGTCATAACTCTCAAAGAGCGGTGTTTGGCGCGATGTGTTAAGTCTGATTTGGATGCTCGTTTTTTTGTTCAAGCGTGCGAGGAAACTAAAACAACCTTGGTTGCGCAAAATGGTGCCTTTTGAATCAAGTGAAAGTGAAGCGATAGGTCGGATGCTCAAGGCATATGATGTGAAAACCCTTGTAGGCATTCTCTCAAAAGCTGTTGGCAAAGGCTCATCGGCACGAAGTTCATCGCAAAACTGTCTTGCTACCTGCCATAGCAGTAGCTTATCCTCATCATCGTGTAGGCGAGTAAGCGTTCCCTTCCCCGTGTGCTCCAAATCACCTTCCTGCGCCCTATGAATTGCCTCTGCAATTATTTCGGCAAGCTGTTTCCTCGTGTATGTGAAGCCGAAACGAAAATGCCTTGCCGAATACCCATTGAGCAACCCAGAGCCAGCAAGCTTTGCCATGACATCGTAAGAGAAATCACTCAACCCCAAGACATCGCTATGTGCTAACCTCGGCTCCTCAAGCATCTCGCCACCTTGCAATGCTTCCTCTAAGGACATTGATAAGTGGCTTAGAAATGCAAGCGTAATAAGTTGGGTGCTTATACGAAATACCATCCGCAAATGCATCCTCCTCCCTCCCAGTTCACTCTGATTTAAACGGCGCCAATGACATTGTGTAGCATAGCAAAGCAAATTTTAAATGGTGAAGCTGTAAGCGCATGCGCAAATGCCGTTGTGTTACAGCACGATGGAGCGATACTTGAATGATGTGGTGATGTTTCATGGCGGTTAAGGTCGTCATTGAGAAGGTCTTTGAGAACATGGAGGAAGCGACGATAGGCAAATGGCTAAAGAGAGAAGGCGAATACGTAAGTGAAGGAGAACCACTCGTGGAGATAATAACCGAGAAGGTCACATTTGAGATGGAGTCACCATCAAGTGGCATACTGAGGCGCATCGTCGCTAAGGAGAAGAGCACCGTGCCTGTTGGATTTGTAATTGCTATCCTCGGAAATAGCGATGAGCCACTACCAAATGTGGACGAAGAAAACGAGCTCCTCATGAAGCGATGGAGGGAAACGCAGGTCTCTGTCGGACAGGAAAAGACAGCTCAAAGGGATGTGGCAGTGGAAAAAGAAACTCCAACAACACAACCACAGACAAAGAGAATAAGAGCTACCCCAGCAGCAAGGAGGCTCGCAAGGGAACACAACATAACAGTTGAAGAGGTCGCTGAGGCACTCGGCATTGAGTTTGTTTCAGAGAGCGATGTGAGAAACTATCTTTTGCTTCACACTAAAGAACATTAGTGCTTTCCATCACGATACATCTATGAGCTCTATCCGCCCCTCAAACAACTTAAGAACCTTTTGTCTTAGCGCTGCATATTTCGGGTTGCGCAATGTTGGGTCTTCTTCAACTATACTCCTTGCAACGCGCCTTGCGAGTATCAGCAAATCAACATCGTGTATGATATCGGCGATCCTTAAGTCTGGGAGACCATGCTGTCTTGTGCCATAAAACTCACCGGGACCACGCAAACGCAAATCCTCCTCGGCTATTTCAAACCCATCGTTCGTGCGCACCATCACTTCCAATCTCCTTCTCGCATCCTCTCCTGATGGTGAGCCAACGAGGAAACAGTAGCTTTGATATGTGCTTCTACCCACGCGCCCTCTAAGTTGATGGAGCTGTGCTAAGCCAAACCTATGAGCATCCTCAATGACGATAACGGTTGCGTTAGGCACATCTACGCCTACCTCTATGACAGTTGTCGTTGTCAACACATGTATTTCCCCTCTCCTGAACGCTTCCATAACGGCATCCTTCTCATGCGATGGTAAACGACCATGCAACACACCGACTTTGAACTCGGGAAAGACATCATGCTGTAGCCACTCAGCATGCTTGACAACAGCATCCACATCCTCAAGCTTCTCGGACTCCTCAATCAATGGGCAAACAACATAAGCCTGCCTCCCTTTCTCAAGTTCCTGTTGGACAAACCTATAGGCAAGATGCCTCTTCTCCTTCCGCACCCACTTCGTTATCACTGGCTTCCTTCCCGGTGGTAGCTCACGTAGCACCGATACATCCAAGTCACCATACACTGTTAAGGCAAGCGTCCTTGGTATTGGTGTTGCCGTCATTATGAGCACATCAGGGCAAGTGCCCTTCCGTATCAAGTTTGCTCGTTGCATCACACCAAACTTGTGCTGTTCATCAACCACTGCAAGCCCAAGCCTGTTGAAAACAACATCTTCCTGAATCAACGCATGCGTCCCAACAATGATTGAAGCATCTCCAATCTCTATCCTTCTTCTTGCCCTCCTTTTCTCCCTCTGCGATAGGCTTCCTATGAGAAGGGTCACATCAACATTGAACGGCTGGAAAAGCTCAAGTAAGACCCTGTAGTGTTGTTCAGCTAAAACTTCAGTTGGCGCCATGAACGCACCTTGGTAGCCGTTTAGGACAGCTGTGTAAAGAGCAGTCGCTGCTACCACTGTCTTCCCGGAACCAACCTCACCGTGAAGGAGCCTGTTCATCGGTTGTGGTGAAGCCATGTCTCTGTGTATCTCCTCTATCGCTTTCTTTTGCGATGCCGTCAGCTCAAATGGGAACGAGGCTATGAACTCAGCTATCTGAGGCAAGTCTGTTTTGAACGCAATCCCTTGCTTCTTTTTGAAGCCCCTTTCACGCAGTGCCAGCGCAAGTTGCATCAGAAGGAACTCCTCAAACACAACTCTTCTTCTTGCCTGTTGCAGCTTATACATATCATCTGGGAAATGGATTTGCTTGAACGCTTCCCTGAGTGGCATCATTTGGTGTGCTCTGAGCAACTCCTGTGGCAGTGTTTCCTCAATCATTCCCGAGAAGGCTTCCAATGTGTTGTATATGAGGCGCCTTAGGAAGTTCTGAGTGAGACCTCCAGTCAATGGGTATATCGGGACTATGCGCCCAACTTGCAACCAGCTATCGCCAACGGCTGGCTCAACCTCTGGCATGACTATGCATAGGCTATGCATGAAGCGTTGGACCTTGCCATAAACAAACAATTTCATGTTTGGGAAGATTTGAGCCTCACGAAACGGTTGATTGAACCATACGAGGAAAGCAGTGCCCGTATGATCTGCTACCGGGACTTTTGTTATCGCTATCCCTCTTCTCTTTTCTGTCCTTGCATGACCTGTAACAGTGACAAGAACACATTCTTTTTCGCCGAGCGTAAGCTGGGCTATCGGTTTTATCTGCGTTCTATCCTCATGCCTTCGTGGGAAAAGCATAAGCAAATCTTCAATGCTTTCAACTCCGAGCCTCTTTAGAAGGGAAGCTCTCTTTTGACCAACGCCACAAAGGTATTGCACTGGCTGTGAGAGCTTTTTTAATTTCTGTTCGTAGATGTCGGTGCTCACCACATTAGTAGCGACTTCATTTGAAGCGACTGCTGTTTGAATTTGCATACGCTCGTCTTCACTCACACTAACACTTCCACTCACACTAACACTTGAAGCTGACCCTATCTCATCGTTGGGGCTTCCAGAGCGTTCATCTATCCTCAATCCATTCCTGACGAGCGAGCGCAAATCCCTCACTATTTGTTCAGCCTCGTTCACCCTCTCCTTCCGTTCCACCAAGCTCACCAACTCATAGCCATCAAACAGCGAGACGAGGTAGCGCAAGCGCTTCGCCACCTCGCTGTCTCCCTTGGCAATTTCAGCAGCCCTGCTCGCCCACAATTGCATATAGCGCCCAAACCCACCTATGACCGATAAATCACGGTAACCCATCTTCCTCTCAACGGGTATCGGCTTCTCAAGTTTATCAAGAATCTCATCAAGCTGATTTGCGATAGTGCTCGGCAGCTTCATTTTATCTCCCTGTTCCTCTTAACTCTTGTTGTTTTTGCCAAACCTTCATCCAACTATTGTTAGCGCATTTGACGGTTGGTTGCAACAGCTATTGGCGTATGCTAATAATGGGTGTCAAAATTTGATTTGGGTGAGCGGCTGTGGTAAACGCTATCATAATGCATCATAGTGCGTTCTTCGCAAATGATAAACATGCGCTTCCCAAATGCCTTTGCACTGTGATGCTCATATGGTGTGCTTTGTTCAACTATGCAGTAGCTGGAGGGCACAGTGGAAGTGGAGGCTCAAAATGGTTTGTTAAGAACCATAGGGCATGCTGTGGACTCGGTGGTAAAGGTAGAGCTGTTGCTCTTCTTCGCCGCTCACCCAACAGCTATGGACAGCGCAAAAGGGCTTTCAATGTGGCTCGGAAGAGATGAAAAGAGCGTTGAAAAAGCGGCGAATGAACTCGTTGAGGCAGCGATCTTAGTTCGGTATGGCGAAGGCGAAGAAGCAATTTATATGCTCTCTCAAGACCCACAAGTGAAAGACGCAGTATGCCATTTTGTTTCAGCAGAGCTCTCGTGCAGGGAGAGAAGAGAAAGCTTTATTAAGCAGCTAATCCACAAGGAGGCGAGAAAATGATGGTAGGCAACAATGAGTTTGTGCGATTAGGCATACCTGGGGTTGATGATGTTCTTATGGGTGGGATATTGCGCGGTGATACAATACTCGTTCAAGGCGCCCCAGGAACAGGCAAGACAACATTCGGGCTACAGGTCATTTATGCTGGCGCTTTGTATTACAACGAGCCCGGGTTGATAGTGACATTTGAGCAATTCCCAAAACAGATGTTTCGTGACGCAAAGCACTTTGGGTGGGACTTTGAATCGCTCATTGAGCAAAGAAAAATTTATGTGATTGCTACATCACCGCATGTTTTTCAAAAGCAGCTTCAAAGCCCCGACGGTATCATACACAAAACGCTTGCTGAAATGGACATACGCAGGGTGCTCATCGACAGCATTACGCACTTCCAACGTATAACTACGGACGAGATACAGCTGAGAGAAATGATAAGTGGTCTGCTAAACATGTTCCGCCAACGAGAGATAACTACTGTCCTCACTCAAGAGGTTCACCAAAGTGAGCACTCATTCACATTTGAAGAATACACTGTTGATGCCGTCATAAGGCTTTCACTTGAACCTGTAGACAAAGTGCAAAGGAGACGCTTCTTGGAAGTGCTTAAGGCGAGAGGACAAGCTTTCCTACCAGGGAAGCATAGCATGGCTATTGAGTCAGATGGTATACATGTTTACCCTGCACCTTACCTTGCGTTCACAAACAGAACAGTAGGAGAGGTCACTCTCAAAAGGGTGCCAAGTGGTGTCCCGGGACTCGATAGGATGCTTGGTGGTGGTCTTTATGAAGGCTTTTGTGTTTTGCTTGCTGGCGATGTGGGTGCTGGTAAGTCAATGCTTGTGCGCCAATTCATAGCTTATGGTGCACAGAGGGGTGAACCCGGACTTTATGTCGTTATCCGTGAGACACCGGAACAGATATTGAGAGTGAGTCAAACAGTTGGGCTGAACTTGAATCCTTTCATTGAAGCCGGAATGATAACGATACTGCACTACAACATGGGCGACTTAGACCCATACAAGCTCTTCTGGGACATACATAACCTTGTGATGAGGAAGAACTTCAAGAGAGCTGCCATTGATAGCCTTTCAGACATACAGCCGAACTTGATGGAGCAAGCTGTGTTTAGGGATTATGTTGCAGCACTGCGCCAAATGTTTCTCTCACGCAATATCACTTCAATCTTAACATTTGATTTGCGCCCAACAACTGTGGAGCAAGAGCTGATTGAGTCCGAGATAGCACTCCTCTTTGATGCTATACTTGCGCTTAGGCTTAGAAATATACACGACCATATGCGCAAGACGATAACCGTGCTTAAGATGCGTGGTAGCGAGCACGACGCTGGCATAAGGTATGTGCGCATTGAACCCGGTGAAGGTATGATCGTTGAAACTGGATTTGAGGGCATGCCTTCGTTCTTGAGGCGTTTACAGCAGCTGTCAATGGAGGCAGCAAAGGAAAAAAGAGGGCTTGAAACAGAACCTTCATGAAGCGCTTGAGATGGTTAGCATTTTATTGCCCTCACCTTGCTCACTATGAGGAAGTGATGACCTCCCCATGGAAGTGCAATTTGATTTGGCGTTGATGAATCAATTTTTTGCGCGTGCTCTTGCAGCTATAGTTGTTGCAATAGTGCTTGAAGCTTGTGGCTTAGTGTTCTGTAAGTGGCTTGAGCGCTCATTAAGCCATACGCTATCGCAGAGGCACGGGCAAAACATGCATTGGTATGCTATCAGGAGGAGAAGATTGCTCAAGCCACCACAGGCTTTTATACGCTTGTCTTTGGCGCTGCTGGCGATCTTCATTGCTCTTGAGATATTTGATCTACCCATATTGCCATTTGCTATCTGGCTTCTTGCGGTCATGTTTCTTTTAGTGCTCGCTTGCCGTAGGTTGATTGAGAACGCACTTGCGTGTTACATCATGATGTTTGAGGACATTATAGGAGTAGGCGACAAGGTGCGTATGGGGAACTGTTGGGCAACTGTTGAGCACATAGGATGGTTTGCAACAAGATTGAAAGATGAGGAGGGCTTTGTCCACACTATAATGAATGCAAGCCTGATGCAACTTGTGAGAGGCGTTGATAGTAAGGGGAACGAAAAAACAAACGGCACTTAACCACGATACCGAGTGTGTCATACTTTAGGTTTCGGGAGGGTGGGTCTATGGCAAAGATAAAAGTTGACTGGGAAAAGCTAAAGGAATTCTCACCAGAGAACTTGCTTGCGCTCGAACGGGAACTTATGGAAGCGATTAGGCAAGAGTGGGAGGAGAGAAAACAAGCTCGCCTCCAAGACCAAGAAACTAAGGAGAAACGAAAGAAGTGAAATGGCGGCGTAGCTCAGCGGTAGAGCAAGGGAATCATAATCCCTGGGTCCGGGGTTCGAATCCCCGCGCCGCCACTTATACATGTTTTTAACCACTGCCTTGGTTAAAAACAAAGGCTTCAAAGTGAGAGAGAAATTCATGGACGCAAGGAGTAGTGAGGCAAAAGGTAACGAGAGACACAACAAAGCACCTGAAGGAAATGAAATTGAGATTGTTCGCCAGCTTGTGAAGCTAATGGAACAATACATGCTTAGTGAGTTAACCATTGAGACGAAAGAGTTTTCTATTTCCCTTAAAACAACAACACCATCATCTGAGAACCTTCAAAAGGGAGTGGAAAGAAAGGTTGTCACGAGAGAGCTAACTATGCCCGTGAGCTATGCTATCAATGTAGGACCGCAAGTTGAACTTCATCAAATCGTATCGCCGCTTACAGGTGTTTTCTACCGTCGTCCAGCACCTCAGGAACCCCCTTTCGTTGAAGTTGGTTCACATGTTGAAGCTGGTCAAGTTGTAGCTCTGGTTGAGGCTATGAAGGTTTTCAATGAGATCGTTTCCGATGTTGACGGTGTTGTTGTTGAGATAAAAGCAAAAGATGGACAGCTTGTCAACCAAGGCGATACACTCATGCTCCTTAAACGCACATCTAAAGAAGATGCATAAAAGAAGTCCCTTCTTCAAAGAGGCGATGCAAAGTGAGTTTGGAGGGCAAGGACACTATCGGCGTTGGTATTCTTGGTCTTGGGACTGTTGGGAGTGCCGTCATAGCGCTTCTTTGGCGTAATAGGGAGCTAATACAGCGTAAGGTCGGTTGTAAGATTGAAGTTGTAAAGGTGGCAGTCAAGCATTTAGAGAAGGAACGCCCAGTCATTTTAGATCCAAGGATGCTGACCACAAACGCTTATGATGTGATTGAGGATGAGAGGGTTGATGTAGTTGTTGAGCTGATTGGGAAGGTAGAGCCAACTTACGAGTATGTGATGAGAGCTATAGAACTCGGAAAGAGCGTCGTTACAGCCAACAAGGAACTTCTTGCTAAAAGAGGAAGCGAGATACTTGATGCAGCGAAGGAAAAAAGTGTTGATGTCTACTTTGAGGCGAGCGTTGCAGGTGGCATTCCCATTATAATGCCGCTCAAACAGAGCCTCGCTGGCAACCGAATAAAACGCATAGTGGGCATACTCAATGGCACAACGAATTACATACTAACACGCATGACGAGAGATGGAATGGATTTTGAGGGCGCTCTCAGAGAAGCACAAGCCAAAGGCTTCGCTGAAGCAGACCCAAAGGATGATGTTGATGCGTTTGACCCGATGTATAAGATAGCGATATTGGCTGCTATAGCATTTGGCTACCGCATACCGCTTGATGCGATATACAGGGAAGGCATAAGGCATGTTGAGCCTGCGGACATTGAATATGCAAACAGCCTCGGTTACGTAATCAAGCTGTTAGCGATAGCTGCTGAGAGCGACGGTGAGATTGAAATAAGAGTTCATCCAACACTTGTTCCCAAATCTCACCCTTTGGCTTCCGTGAGCGACAACTACAACGCTATCGTTATAGAGGGTGACAGTGTTGGCAGGCTAATGTTTTATGGGCAGGGTGCAGGGGGCGCACCAACGGCAAGCTCAGTTGTTGGAGACATAATTGATGCTGCACGTAACATAAGGCACGGCGCAAGAGGTCGTATACCGTGCACTTGCCTAAGCGGGATTAAAATTAAAAGCGTTGATGATTCTGTCAGCAGGTTCTGCATCAGGATGAAAGTTGCTGATAAGCCTGGTGTCCTCGCAAAGGTTGCAAGCGTGTTTGGTGCCGAGAATGTGAGCATAGCTTCAGTGTTCCAAAGGGAGAGCGATGGTAAAATCGCTGAGATAGTCTGGATAACTCATGAGACACCCTATAGGGCGTTGAGGAAAGCTCTTGAAGGGATAAGAGAACTTGACATCGTTTCAAGTGTCGGTAAACCTTTGTGGGTGGAAACGGATTGAGCATCCTTGCACAACATTTAAAACTTGGGGGTGAGGGAAACAAGCTTATGGATAGCGATAGCAACATGCGTCAGCTCTCGCTTGCTTGTGGTAAATGGGAGGGAATCATCCACCACTACCGTCGTTTCCTCCCGATTAGTGACTCAACGCCCATTGTGACACTCTGCGAAGGTAATACACCTCTCATAAGGGCAAAGGCTATTGAAGCTTTAATCGGATGCAACATGCGAGTCTATCTCAAGTATGAGGGAACAAACCCAACTGGGTCGTTCAAAGACAGAGGCATGACAGTCGCTGTCTCAAAGGCGCTTGAGCGCAATTACAAAATTGGCATATGCGCCTCCACTGGAAACACTTCAGCATCCGCTGCAGCATACTGCGCTAAGGCTAACATCAAGTGCGTTATAGTTGTCCCAGAAGGTAGGGTTGCGCTTGGCAAGCTCTCACAAGCATTAGCTCATGGTGCTTTCCTTTGCCCCATAGCAGGAAGCTTTGATGAAGCACTCAATGTGGTTCGCCAAATATGTGAGGTGGAGGAAATAGCCCTGCTGAATTCGCTTAACTACGAACGCTTGGAAGGACAAAAGACAGCTGTCTTTGAGATATGCGATACGCTCTCTATGGCTCCCGACTTCCACATTATGCCAGTCGGGAACGCTGGAAATATAACATCACACTGGATGGGCTACAAGGAGTATTACAGAAACGGCTTCATCACAAGCTTACCCGTCATGATCGGTGTGCAAGCTTATGGTGCTGCACCACTTGTTATAGGTCGCCCAGTTGAAAACCCAGAGACAATTGCAACCGCAATAAGGATTGGCAATCCTGCAAGATGGCGAGAGGCTATAGAGGCAAGAGATGAATCAGGTGGCACTATCATAGCTGTAACTGATGACGAAATTATCGCAGCATATAAACTGCTTGCTCAGAAGGAGGGCTTATTCGTTGAGCCAGCAGGTGCAGCAAGTGTTGCTGGGTTGATAAAACTTTGCAGGGAAGGTTTCTTTGAGAGTGCATTGGCTAAGAGAAGGGCAAACGGAAGTGAACCAACTGTCGTTTGTGTGCTCACAGGACACGGGCTTAAAGACCCTCAAACTGCAATGAGCCTTTCAAGCATGCCAGAACCAATCCCACCCACAAAGGAGGCAGTATTAAAAGCCATCAAAGCAAATCTTGAAAGGGGGTAAGCGCGGTGCATCAACAGAACAGGCAGAGAGTCATCGTCACCACTAACTTGAGCTCTGTGCCGCTCGTAAAGCGTGGCAAGGTCCGAGATATATATCGCGTCGGTGATCAACTGTTGTTTATTGCTACAGACAGGATCTCGGCTTTTGATGTAGTGCTCCCAACACCAATACCAGACAAAGGGCGAATACTGACCCAGCTATCCCTCTTCTGGTTTGAGCGCACAAAGCATATCATCCCAAACCACCTCATAACAGCATGCGTTGATGAGTTTCCAAGTGAGCTTCAATCGGAGCGCGAGTTGCTTGAAGGACGCTCAATGCTCGTAAAGCTTGCAAAGCCACTGCCAATTGAATGTGTTGTTCGTGGTTATATAGCTGGCTCGGCTTGGAAGGAATACATTGCAAAGGGCGAAGTTTGCGGAATAAAGTTGCCGAGTGGTTTGAAGCAGTGCCAGAAATTGGACGAACCTATATTCACACCAGCGACGAAAGCCCTCGTAGGACATGACGAGAACATCACTTTTGAAAAGGTTGTGGAAATGATTGGGAGAGAGCTCGCTGAGAAGGTGAGAGAGATAAGCATCCAAATTTACAATTTCGCATCTGCCTATGCTGAAGAGAAAGGCATAATCATCGCTGATACAAAGTTTGAGTTTGGGTTGGCTGACGGTGAGCTAATCCTTATTGATGAACTGTTGACACCTGACTCATCGCGCTTTTGGGATGCTGAAAGTTACTGTGCGGGGAGACAGCAGGAAAGCTTTGATAAGCAATTTGTGCGAGACTACCTTGAAAGCATTGGCTGGGACAAGAAGCCACCAGCTCCTCAACTCCCACAAGATGTGGTTGAAAAAACAAGGCAACGCTACATTGAAGCCTACAGGAGGTTGTGCTTAACCTAAGGCTTGCCATTACTCGCTTCACCAGGGTGAGGATGCGTCATGGAGAAGTGGCTCATCCTGCTCCTTGATGGCGCTGCAGATGACCCAATAGATGCCCTCGATGGAAAAACACCACTTGAGTCTGCATCGCTTCCAACACTTGATCTAATAGCGATGCGCTCAACAGTTGGTGTAACGCCAACGATACCAGATGGAGCACCAGTCCAACCAGAGAGTGCTCTACTGTGCATAATCGGTTATGAACCGTTTGTCGCATATACGCGCCGTGGTGCATGGCTCGCAAGCGCACTTGATGTGCACTTGGATGTGAGCAATGTGGCTATGTGCGCAACTTTGATGAGCACTGATGGTGAAAATGTATTCAAGCTCTCAAACGAAGATGTTGAAGATGAAGAAGTTGAAGAGGTGGTGAGCGAGATCTCGTTTAGGCTGTCACCACGCCAATTTGAGCTAATGAGAGCAACAAAGCTTCAGCACCTCCTCATATGGCACGATGGAAGTTCTTCTCTCTACTGCCCATCACCAGAGGATATACATTCCAAGAAACTTGTTGAGGCATTGCCAGTCGGTGAGAAAGACTGGCAGCTTCATTCGCTCATTTATGATGTCGTTGAGCTTCTTGATTCGCTTGAGCTTAACAAGCGAAGACGCGATGAAGGTAAATTGCCCATCAACTTCCTTCTGCCACACGATCCAGCCCATATGCTCTCACTCCCATCTGCTCAGGTGGCTTTTGGGATGCTCTTTGTAGATGCAGTCACAACACATATCCCCGTAATAGGTGCGTGCAGAGCTGCTGGAGTATTCGTTCACCACCCAAGTTGGTATTCGGTGCGCAATTGGTCAGAAGGTGTTGGCGAACGCTTTGAGAAGCTGTTGAGCTATGTTTTAGAGCTACTTTCGCAAACGGACGTGCTCATAGTGCACATTCGTGAGGCTGACTTGGCAGGGCATGCTATGGACCACGAGCTAAAAGCATATGTGCTTCAAGAATTTGATGAGCGGTTCATTCGCCCACTTTGGTATGAGTGGGACAAGCTGGGAGAGATTAGCTTACTTGTCGTCTGCACACACAAGACACTTTGCCAAACAGGCAAACACGAAAGCGGTTTGATGCCATTCTTAATCTACCCACCCATTGGACGCCCAAATGCAGCCGACGCTTTTTATGAGCTATGTGCACTTGAAGATGGCTTAAGACTTGACGAACCAACAGAATTGACAAAGCTCTCGCTACCGTTGCGAGAGCCAATAAAGATAAGCAAAAGGTGAAATAAAAGGCTTCATTGCACAAACCACTTGCTACTCTCGTTCCCCTCCTCCTCAACGCACTACCCTGCCTCAAAACCATGCAATTCACCTTCACATCACTTCGCTCAGATGAGGTTTAGATATGCCCTTCGCTTCAGCACGCTAATCCTCTACTACCCTTCCGCGTGTAAGGCTTGTTCATCTCTTTCACATCAACTTCCTTCAACACTTTACATCCACTGCCCTTCGTGCTAAACCCACTCATGAAGCAATGTCCTTCAAACAAAATGAAGCATGGGTGGCGTGAGAACAAAAGGAGGAGGTGAAATGAAGTGAGAGGTAAAATGAACATGAAAGAAAGAAGCAGACTCTCTA
>Ga0197143_1000280_pt1 | contig 59566 bp, 46 predicted proteins | sample GBS70_MetaG_FD_148603 | JGI IMG/M metagenome (GOLD analysis project Ga0197143, IMG submission 148603) | Sediment microbial communities from Great Boiling Springs, Gerlach, Nevada, United States - GBS 70_MetaG | ecosystem: Environmental > Aquatic > Thermal springs > Hot (42-90C) > Sediment...
TTATACGAAATCTCAATCGTATAATTGAAGAAAAAGATAGAGCACTGGAACATATAAAACTAGCACATGAAAAAGAAATAAACGAACTAAAAAGTAATTACGAAAAGAACATCTCAGAGCTAAAAAAAGAAGCCGAAAATAGAGAAAAAATTTTGCGTGATAGCGTGCAAACCCGCGATAACGAAATAAATAATCTCAACAATGAAATAAAAAAACTACGCAATACTCTCTTAGAGCTTGAGAAAAAACATAAACAGGAAATGGGTTTACTAGAAGAGAAAGCCGCTGCAGAAAAAAAACTCTACGAAGAAAAAATTTTCTCCTTACGCCAAGAAATTGAAGCTATAAAGACTGAATTTGGACAAAAATTGCTAAATCTACAAAGCGAACACGAAGAAAATGAACGCAAAAAGATAAACGCTATCAAGGCTACATATATGGACGAAATTGATAAGTTGAAAAAAAATATACAGGAAATTATCTACAATTCGGAACGTGAAATATCACTAAGAGAAGAAAAAATAGAAAATATAAAAAATGAGTACCTGAAAAAAGAAAAGGAACTTATTTTGGAATATGAGACGAAAATAAAAGAACTAATAGGAGCTAAAGAAGACCTTACGAAAGAGATAAAGGAGATACAGCGACGTGCAGAAGAAGAACGCCTCTTAATGGAAGACAAAAATAAATTGTTAGAAAATAAAATTTCAGCACTTGTTGCTGAAAAAGAAGCTATAACAAATGAATTAAAATTTGCACAAAATAAAATTGCAGAACTTGAAGCAGCCTTACGTGACTATAAAGATAGGCTGGAAAGAAATAACTCTGCCTGGGAAGAAAAATTATTGGAAACAGAACAACAAATAAACAATCTTAAGCTGCAACTTGCAGAAAAAGAAAATATTATAAAAAGTCTACAATTAACAAGTGAGGAAGAAAAAAGTAAAGTTAAGAGAGTATTAGAAGAAAGACTTAAAAAGTTGGGTCTTGTCATAGCAGAACCTATGGAAGAAAAAATAACTGAAAAGAAAGGAAAAACACAAAAACCCGAAGAAGAGAATTTAGCACCTGCTCCTGATATTACCGCAACACCACAACCTAAAAATGAGGAAGTAAGCGATGAGAAAAAAATAAGAGAAACTAAAGAGAATATTGATTCCATACAAAAGGTTAAACCAACTAAAAAATTCTGGTCTATCTAAAAAGAAAAAGCAAAAAAGGAAATAAATAATGGGCGGTTAACTCAGCGGTCAGAGTGTCACCCTTACGAGGTGAAAGTCGCAGGTTCGAATCCTGCACCGCCCAGGAGCCACAAAATGACTTTGTGTTGCATTACAAGATGTGGAGGGGACGTGGTGTAGCCTGGTTTAACACGCCGGCCTGTCAAGCCGGTGATCGCGGGTTCAAATCCCGTCGTCCCCGATAGCAACAAGAAATTAAAAAAGAAGTGACAAAAGAAAAGAAAATCTTTGTTATAGAAGATGATCCTGAACTTGCTGAAATGATAAGAAGTTTCCTAGAAATGTCACACTATAAAGTTACAACATTTCTGGAAGGGAGCAATGCTGTAGAACACATCATCGCAGAACAACCAGATTTGGTAATATTAGATGTAATGTTACCTGATATCGACGGAATCTCAATATGTAGAGAAATAAGATACCACCCGGAAGAAAAAATTAACCGGATCCCTGTAATTGTTCTGACAGGTTTAAGCAATAAAATCACTCTTGACGAAGCTCTTACATTCGGCGCAACAGAATTTCTAACAAAGCCCTTTGAAATAGAAGAATTAAAAAACAAAATCTGTAGTTTACTTAACAGATAAAATCAGAAAAGCATATGGCGCGGTAGCTCAGTTGGTAGAGCGGCGGACTGAAAATCCGCGCGTCGGCGGTTCGATTCCGTCCCGCGCCATATGTCCTGTTTATCAACAATACATGCCGATGTAGCTCAGTGGAAGAGCATCCCGCTCGTAACGGGAAGGTCATGGGTTCAAATCCCATCATCGGCTTCCCTAAAAATAATCTTTTTACCAGCTCTCTCTAATGATGACAGGTCGTGAGCGAGTAATAAGAACATTGAAATTCGCTACTCCCGACCGCATACCACGCGATTTGTGGCACTTGCCTGGAATAACAATGTTCAGGAAACGCGACTTGGACTTTGTGCTGTCTAAATATCCTACAGACTTCGTTGCTCCTAACTTTTCCTATGGTAAGTCATATTTAGCAAAAGGGGTACCATTCGTCAAAGGCAACTATGTTGACGAGTGGGGTTGCGAGTGGGAAGTAAAAGAAGACGGCCTCATCGGAGAAGTAAAAAAACCAAGATTTAGGGATCTATCTGAAGTGTATAATTTCACTCCGCCATATGAATTGCTAGAAAACGCAGATTTAAGTAAGGTACAAGAGAGTTATAAAAATACAGACAAATTTGTATTGGTTTCTCCAGGTGTGAATCTATTTGAACGTATGCAGTTCCTCTGCGGAACAGAAAATTTACTTATACATTTAGCATACAAAGAAAAAGAAATCTATATTCTACGAGATACCCTACATGAATTTTTTTTACAAATGATAAAACTTTGGTGTGAAACCCCGGTAGACGGCATAGCACTTGCAGATGACTGGGGTTCGCAAAAAAGTTTACTTATTTCCCCCACTATGTGGCGCAGTTTCTTTAAACCTCTATATGCTCAATATTGCGAATTAATACACAAATATAACAAATTCGTATTTTTCCACTCAGACGGTAATATTGAAGAAATCTTCGATGATTTAGTTGAAATAGGCATTGACGCTATAAATTCACAACTGTTCTGCATGGATATCAAGAAACTTGCTAAATACAAAGGTAAAATTACTTTCTGGGGAGAAATAGATAGACAAAGAATATTACCTTTTGGTACCATAGAAGAAGTGAAATCTGCTGTAAAGTACGTAAAAGAAATCCTATATATGCCCGAAGGAGGTATTATAGCACAGTGCGAAATAGGGCTAAATGTGCCCACAGAAAACATATTAGCCGTATTTGAAGCCTGGGAAGAAGAGGGGATAGTATAAAAATTATGCTTCAAGAAATGGTCAAAATGAAAGAATTAAGCCCAGAAGAGCGTGTGAAGTCCTTTGATGAAGTCGTCTTGGGCTATAGCGAAGAAGAAGCATTAGAAGAGGCTAAACGCTGCTTGCAGTGTAAGAAGCCAGTATGCATTTCCGGATGTCCTGTAGGAGTTGATATAAAGAAATTTATATATGAAATCACGCAAAAAGATTATGCTGCAGCCTATAATACAATCAAAGAAAAAAACGATTTCCCAGCAATTTGCGGCAGAGTATGCCCAGCAGAATACCAATGTAGACGCGCCTGCGTCTTCACTAAGCGCAACTCACACGTCGCATCAGAAAAAGCTATTGCAATAGGCTTTCTTGAAAGATTCGTCGGAGATTATGGAATAAAGCATAATATTAAATGCAAAACAGAAATACTTAACACAAATTTATACGAAAAAAAATATAAAGTCGCAATAATAGGCTCTGGGCCAGCTGGACTATCTTGTGCAAGCGAGTTAGCAAGAAAAAATATTCAATGTACAGTTTTCGAATCATTGCATCAACTCGGGGGTGTCTTAAGATATGGCATACCAACCTTCAGATTGCCTAGAGAAGTCTTGGATTACGAGATAAACTACTTAAAAAGTCTAAACGTTGAGTTCAAAACTAATTTTATAATTGGCAGAACTAAAACAATCAATGATCTGCTAAATGACGGATTTGAAGCGGTATTCATAGGTACAGGTGCCGGCGCTCCTACATGGTTAAATATTGAAGGAGAAAATCTGGCCAACGTGTACTCCGCGAATGAGTTCCTGACACGCGCAAATCTGATGTACGCTTACAGATTTCCTCAATATCACACTCCATTAAATATTGGTAAATACGTTGTAGTTATTGGTGGCGGCAATACTGCAATGGACGCGGCACGCGTTGCACTGCGCCTACAAAAAATAAAAGGCATCTTTGGCAAAGTAACTGTTTTATACCGCAGAACTGAAGCGGAAATGCCAGCAAGAAAAATAGAAATAGACCATGCAAAAGAAGAAGGTGTCGAGTTTCATTTCCTAGTCCAGCCTGTTAAGTTTTTATCCGACAGTAACGGCTATGTTAGAGGCATAGAGTGTCTAAGATGCAAATTAGGGGAACCTGACGCCTCAAATCGTCCTAGGCCTATCCCTATAGAGGGAAGTGAATTTGAAATACCCTGTGACATTGCAATTATTGCAATAGGGTTAAAGCCAAACCAAACAATAATCTCTGCTACGAAGGGACTCAATACAGATAAAGAAGGTAACATAATAGTTAATCCGGAAACTATGGAAACTTCCATAGAGAATATATTTGCTGGCGGCGATATTGTCGGCGGAGAAGGAACTGTGATTGAAGCAATGGGCATGGGGAAAAAAGCTGCTTCTCATATAATAAGGAAAATCTCAAAAAAATAATTAATCTGGCTAAAAATAAACTTTTAACTACACTACCTAACAAAACAAAATTAGAAAGGAAAACAAAAAATGCACAAGATCCTTTATAACAAATCATTAATATGCGTTTTAGTGTCATGGGCTGTTGCACAACTGCTAAAGTTCTTAATAGCGCTGTTAAAAGAAAAACAAAGCGATATACGCAAATTAGTAAGTACCGGCGGAATGCCCAGCTCGCACTCTGCCGGCGTTAGCGCCTTAGCAACCTCCGTTGGAATCTTGGATGGCTTTGACTCAATAACGTTTGCAGTAACATCGGTTTTTGGGCTTATAGTAATGTTTGATGCGCAGAGCGTACGTCGTGCTGCTGGCGAGCAAGCTGAGATATTAAATAGGATAATTAACGATTTCTACAACAAGAAAAACATCGGCAAAATACCATTAAGAGAACTTTTAGGGCACACACCTGTAGAAGTCATCATAGGAGGAATCTTGGGTATAGTAATAAGCTTGATACTGCTGACAATATTATGAGATGAAAAAGGTTGGAATAATAGCTACAGATTTTAACAATATAAAAGTCAAAAATATTATTGACAAAATTTTACATTTTTTAGAAAATAAAAAATTGCACATCACCGTGCCATATCGTGGCGGAAAGGTTGATTTACTAATAGCATTAGGGGGGGATGGTATAATATTAAAAGCAATAAGAATAATAAAAAATTACGAAATACCTATCTTAGGTGTAAATCTTGGGAAAATAGGTTTTTTAACTTTCGCTACCGCAAAAAATATTATCCCTTTGTTGAAAAAAATTATAAACACAAGCAATGAATATGGTTCATTAGAAATTAATTTATTAGAAGTAAAAATATATCGCAAAGAAAAAGAGATATTCAAAGGATATGGGTTAAATGATATAGTATTTCGAGTAGATAGGAGTGCACGTGTAATTTCCCTGTCCGTGGCTTGTAAAAATTATACCTTAATGAAATTTTCCGGAGATGGCTTAATAATATCTTCTGCTATTGGAAGCACCGCTTACAATTTATCCGCCGGAGGACCTATAATCTACCCTGAAGAGAAAGTTTTAATAATCTCACCAATAGCACCACATACACTAACTCTGCGCCATATGGTTCTACCTTGTACTATGCCAATAAAAGTCTCCTTGCTGCCAGAGAAAACCAACTGCAGGCTAAGCATTGACGGCCAACTAGATAAAATGCTACTGCCTGGAGATACTGCAAAAGTAAGTCTTTCAGAAAAAAAAGTTAAACTTATAGGATTTGACACAAAAGAGTACCTTAATAAGATAAAAACTATATTTTTCAAAATGAACTAAAAGCCTTACAATAAGTATGGTAAAAATTTATCCATTCAAAGGTGTGAGATACAACGTAGAAAAAATTCGTGAGATGCGCAAAGTAATCTCCCCACCCTACGACATCATTGATGAAGAAAAACAAAACAAATTATACGAACTAAATAGATATAATGTCATAAGACTGGAATTACCCAAAGAACCACTAAATACAATTCCAAAATTGATAAGAAATTGGAAAAATGAAGACATCCTTATAAATGAAGACAAAGATTCACTATACTTATATGAACAAAAATTTCTTATGCCTAATGGGATGAATAATAAATGGCAGAAACGATATGGAATTATATGCTTGCTACCTGCTAACTTTTGGAATAAAAATGTGCGCCCACATGAAAAAACCTTTCCACACCATAAACATGCTCGCATAAAGCTCTACCGTAAAATAAAATTTGTTGCAAGTCCCATCTTCGGCATATTTGAGGATAACAGTAAATACGTGAAAAATTTTTTAGAAAAAGAAATCTCAAATACTGTACCCTTATATGATTTTTGTGATGCTGAAAATATTCATCACAAGGTATGTAAGATAGACGACTTGCAAAAAATTAACAAGCTTGTAAAAATGTTAAAAGACAAAATAATATATATCGCAGATGGGCATCATAGATATGAAAGCATGTATATCTTAAGAACAAAATACGGCTACAATGTAAAAGTACTATCCTTCTTAGCACCTGTCACAACCGAAAAGGACAAAATTTTTCTCACTCACCGCGCTATCATATTAAAAGAAAATTTTCGCTTTGATAATTTCTTAACAACACTTACAGAAAAGTTTCACCTCTCCTCTACACCCTTAAATGACTCCTTCGTTATGAGATACAAAAATAGAAAATATTACCTTCGCATAAAAAAAGAAATCATACCCCCAACTATGAAAGATTATTTTTCTATACCAACAGCCATCGTACATGGTTTTATACTACCACAAATTGGAGAGGAAAATTATGAGAGAATAATTTATTTCAAAAGTGAAACCGAAAGAAAAAAAATAAAAGAAACCCATCCCTGCCAAAAACTACTTTTTTTCACCTTTTCACCTATATCTTCCAACCTCCTGCTTAGGGTCATTAAATCTATACAGGATAACAGCAAACTCTCATCTCCACTGCAATTACCAGAAAAAACTACCTATTTTTACCCTAAAATACCTGCCGGCTTAGTAATGTATGAATTTTAAGTTCTTAATCCCAGTAGCTCGTAAAGCTGTATCTCCTGCTCTTTCCCCCTAAGTTTGACCTGTGGCATTGGACGCGCTTCTACGCTATTCCTCACCACATAGTAGGTGGTTGCACTCATCAATATCTCCGTTCCCCACTCTTTGTTTAAAGCCTCAATACGATGACACGTGTTCACAGTATCGCCAATACACGTGTATTCAAGACGCCTCTCTGAACCTATATTACCTGCCACAACTATACCTGTATGTATGGCCATGCCTACCTTGATGGTAAACAAATTCTGCCTTTTGCGGATACTATTAAACTCGTTCACGCTATTCTTTATTTCCCACGCTGCCTTAACAGCCCTCAATGGGTGGTCCGGTAAAGACATCGGCGCACCAAAAACCGCAAATAACGCGTCACCTATAAATTTATCAACTGTACCGTTGTACCCAAATACTACGTCTACTAGCATTCCATAATACTTGTTTAAAAAACTTACCACCTCCTCAGGCAATAACTTTTCACTAAGTGCAGTAAAATCGCGTATGTCAACAACTAACACAGTCACAATTCGCCGCTCGCCACCTAACCTTATTTTACCTTGAAGAGCTGACTTCGCCACCGTCTCCGAAACATACTTCCCAAAAGTCTTAAATATAATGTCGCGTTCCTTTAACCCAGAAACCATTTCATTAAAAGTCTTAGCTAATATACCAATCTCGTCACGACGATGTAGCTCAACTTTTATATCAAGATTTCCCTTACCAACTTCTGCTGCTGCTCTGGTCAACATGCTTATTGGCCTAACCATCAAACTCACTACTAATAAAGTCAAAAGTATACCACCTAGAACTAACACTGCACCTATCACCAATATTTGCTGCTGTAAGCTAAAAATTGCTTTTCTTATAGTAGTGTCAGAAAAACCTAACCTCGCTACACCTATACGCCGCCCACCCATCATTAAAGGAACTACTATCTCGTATATACGCTCTTTACCGCGAAAATACTCTTGCAAGAAAGGGTCAGTTTCTTTGGAATACACGGCTCTCTTCCCTACAATACTCTCGTCAAACACCCCAATAAGCTTCCCTTCACTGTCTGATATCACTCTCCCATCTCTGTCGTGAATAATAGCATACAACACAGCTTTCTCTTTCTTCACCTCAGAAACCGCAAAATGTATGTTGAAAAGGTCCATATGGGGAAATAAGGATTCCTTTACAGCTCTCGCAAAAAAATTTGCTCTTATGTACATCTCATTTATCAAAGAACTGCGTACACGGTTTATAGTAAGTTTGCCCATCAAAATAACAACAAAAGAAATTACAACTATCACAACAACACTAAACTTTAATCCTATTACACTTATCTTTATCTTCATCAGTTCTTAATCTTAACTATACGATATATTTTCTCGCCAGGATAACACATACCTTCCTTACGCGCTAATTTTTCTATCATCTGTAAGTTGTTTTCTAATAGCGCTAACTTTTGCTTCAATTTTTTGTTTTCTTCGATACACCTGTTAAGTTCTTTCATCCGCAATTTATATCTCCAATACGAGGTTGCCAATAAACGCATGCCATCAAGTAGAAATAACAACATTACACCAATAAGTAGAAAGGTTATAGTTCTTTTCAGGACTGTACGCCCACTTTTGTAACGGTATCTCATCCAAATAATAAATTTGTAATTATTATCAACCTATTGAGCCTTCCTGTATACCTCCACACCAATAAACCTCCCCTCACTACCCAGCTCTTCTTCAATGCGCAGAAGCTGGTTATACTTAGCCAGGCGCTCACTACGCGACAAAGAGCCCGCCTTTATCTGGCCAACATTTAGCCCTACAGATAAATCAGCAATAAAACTATCCTCAGTCTCGCCTGAACGATGCGAAATTACTGTGTTGTACCCATTATTCTGCGACAGCAGTATCGCATCAATAGTCTCTGTCAATGTGCCTATTTGATTAGGTTTTATTAGTACAGCATTTGCTACTTTATTCTCAATGCCTCTCTTGATAAATTCTATATTCGTTACAAATATATCATCACCAATAAGCTGTATTTTATTTCCTAACTCCTTGGTCAATATTTTCCACCCTTCCCAATCACCCTCAGATAAACCGTCTTCTATTGAAATTATCGGATACTTTGCACATAAATTTGAATAAAACTCTACCATCTCGCAAGAATCCTTCACAACAGTCCTGTTACTAAGGTAATATTTGTTATCTTTCTCACTATAAAGTTCACTTGCTGCAACGTCTAAACCTAAATATATATCTTCGCCAGGAATGTAACCTGCTTTCTCTATAGCAATAAGTATCAACTCAATCGCCTCTATATTATTCTCTAGTATTGGCGCAAAACCTCCCTCATCGCCTACACCAGTAAATAAACCCCTCTCCTTCAGCACCTTCTTTAACATATGGAACACCTCAGCACCCGCACGTAAAGCTTCCGAAAATGACGGTCTACCGCAGGGGATAACCTTGAATTCTTGTATATCAAGATTGTTATCCGCATGCTTTCCACCATTTATTATGTTCATGAGAGGTACTGGCAAAATAAAAGAACCGAGCTCCTTCTCCCTGCACACCAACGACCTTATATATCTATAAATTGGAAAATTAACACTAAGTGCAGCTGCACGCGCACAAGCAAGCGAAACAGATAATATAGCATTTGCCCCGAGATTGCTTTTGTTCTTTGTGCCATCAAGAGATAATAATATTCTATCTATCTCTCTCTGCTCACGAACGTCTTTATTCACCAAAACCGGCGCAATCTTAGTATTCACGTTCTCCACCGCTCTCCTAACCCCTTTGCCAAAATACCTTCTCTCGTCGTTGTCTCTCAATTCTAAGGCTTCATTTGTCCCTGTAGAAGCCCCTGAAGGTACCATCGCTCTGCCCACAATCCCATTCTCTAAAACTACATCAGTCTCCACTGTAGGGTTACCACGAGAATCTAACACTTCTCGTGCCTTTATACTCACAATCTTCGCCATAAGCTTTACCTCCTCTCTTTGCTAAAATAATAAGGGCCCAGGGAGAGTCGAACTCCCGACCTGCCGGTTCGTAGCCGGCCGCTCTATCCCAGCTGAGCTATGGGCCCAAAAACAAAAAATGCTCCTTTTTGCAATTTTTTTCGTATATAAAATTATACAAATTAACACCACACGGATAATAAACGTTTTTTCAAACTTTTATATCATACCTCTCACCTAGTCTCAAAAATACAAAACTGAAACGTTGTGGCTTTTTCCCCATTAAATTATATATAGCTCGGGAATATATTTTACATGCCTCTAAGTAATTTCTCTTAACCACCGCCTCTATCTCATCCTTCCCAATTTTGTCTGTCTTAAAGTCATAGATTATTATTTCTCCACGCCCATCCTCACATATTAAATCTATAACACCATGGTATATTCTTTCGGCCTCCTTGTAGAAAAAAGGACATTCTTTAACCAGCACTTTGGATGATTTTATCTCAACATATACTGGAGAGCTAACAAACGGCAACAAAATCCCCAAAATCTCCTTCCTTATCTCATTCACCTCAAACCTATCATCTAACGTAGTAAATATCCTCAACTTCCTTTCCACATGAAAATAAAACTCTTCCGGAGGACGAGTATAATCCCAAGAAGATAATATATTATGACATACTATACCGATAAATATACTCTTGTCTTTCCTACCAATACTTTCTTTATAACTCACAACGCGGCCCTTCAAAAGTTCTTCATTCAGTGTTGTCGGCGAGATAAATAACGGTAAACTGCTTTCCGCATACCTGGTTCTCACTGTATCCCAAAAATATTGGTATTTTCGGACATCAAATTTGACAACTTCTTGCCTGTTCTTCTTTACAAAATTTTTATCATCAACTCTATTTTTATAATCCTCAATATCATATCTCTTTATCTCTACTTTGAGCTCTCCAACTCCATTATGTTTCAAAACAACCCCCTCACCAACAAAATTCGAAAAATCCACCCCTAAGTTTCTCATAACTTGGTGGAAAAGCTTATGCAGCTCCCCATCCCTCCCGGTGTCGGTCTTACAAAAAATATCTATCTTATCCTTAGCACGAGTCAAAGCAACATACAAAAGACGTCTGTTTTCACCCCTTTCATTCAACTTAAATCTCTCTCTCATCTCAAGTACGTGAGTATTACAAATCTCCTCCAACTGTATGCCTATTTTCCCTGTGGACCATTCATATAGAACTTTACTTTTATCACCCCTGTCTCTTGAGCCTCTCCCATGATAAAGGTCAGCAAGTATAACTATAGGAAATTCAAGCCCCTTTGACTTATGTATGGTCAGCAGACGAACTGCATTAATTGTCTCATCTGCAAGTTGTGGTTCAATCTCCTCCTCTTCTTCAATTATATACCTATGAATTCTGTCTATCAATTTATCTAATGTAAAAATCTCTCCTCCTTTTCTCATATTTTCTCTAACAATATCTAACAGTTTCAATATATTGCTCTGCGCTTGCTCAGCATTGTAACCTAAGGAGATAATATCTAACAATTCACTACCAAACAACATTCTTTGAATAAACATATCTGGTGGAATTTTTTTACTTAACAGATGGTATCTTTTCAAAAATTTATATATCTCCTCTACATTCTTATATTTCTCTAATCCATCCGCGTTCAAGTAATCAAGCTTGTTTTCTCTAAGAAGTGACAATATTTCTCCATCTCTAAGACCAAAAAGCTGCGACCTTAATACGCCTATCAACGACAACTTGTCATATGGGTCGTTTATGGCTTTTAGTAAATTTACAAAATCTAATATCTCCTGCGCTTTGTAAAAATATCTTTGCCCCTCACAAACATAAGGTATATTTCTGCGTTTTAAAGCTATAATATATGTGCCTACTTCTGTGATATTCCTAAATAATATCGCTATGTCCTTATAATTGTAATTCATACTGTCCACATAATGAATTATACAATCTGATATAATCTCCGCCTCTACATACCGCACTTCTTTTGCAGAAACACCCCCCCTGTCAGTAAATATACAATGTATTGTTACATTATTGTTCGCAACCCCATGACAAACATCTGAAGCCTTTGGTGAAGGCAAAACTCTTTCGTATTTGACTGCTACGTATCCATCTGAAGAAGAAAAAATCTGTGGCCCCACAATATTAATAAAATCTACCAGCTTTCTACAACTACGCCAATTGATTTCCAAAGGTTTAACCTCTGCACCTTGCAGTTGAAGACAACCGGTAAACCTGTCAAATGCCACAAGATCTGCCCCACGAAAAGTGTATATTGATTGCTTCGGATCACCCGCAATGACTATTTTCCCCGGTTTAAGCTTGACCCTATCCCAGCGCTTCTCAAATGCACCATTCTCCTCTCCTAAATAAAAAATAATCTCCCCCTGTATCGGGTCTATATCTTGAAACTCATCCACAAGTATTAAATCAAATTTATCCTTGAGCTCTTTGCGAATTGAACTGTTCTCCATTAACAAATTATGCGCCTTCCTCAGTAAGCCATCAAATGATATATTTTGCTCTTCAGTATAGCGTTTACGAAACTTCTCTATAAAAGGTATTATTAATTTCATCAACTCTCCCATAAAAGTGACTTTCTCCACATATTTCGCATTACTTTTGCGTTCTGCTGCCACAAAATTTACAGCATCTCTTCTTACCGTATCTACAACATAACGCTCACTACATAACTTCTTTACCAACTTGGTAATGTTGTTTATGTCAAAATATCTCAATATATGCTCCCATTTATCTTTATTCAAAGACAATGATGTCAAAATAAAATTGTCCCATTCTTCGGAAAATATCCTATCAAAATTTTCTCCCTCGTCAACTTCAAAGTTTACTGCTACCTGCGATTCCACAGGATAACACTTCAAAATATATGACGCAAAACTATGTATCGTACATATCATACTAACAGGTATATCCATCAACGCTTGTAGATACAACCTATTTTTTTCTCCATAATCATCTGCCATATTTTTACACTTCTGCTGCAATTTGTCGAGAACACGCTTCTTCATCTCATTTGCAGCTTTATCCGTAAATGTCAATGCTAAAATACGTGTTAAAGGCGTTCCACTATAAATAGAAGAAATTATATATTCTGATAATTGTTCTGTTTTACCGGTCCCCGCACTAGCTAGTAAAATAACATTTCTCTCCAAACTCATTCTTCGTCCACCTCGGAAAATATACCTACCTCTTCCAAAGCCTTTAACCTCTTGTCCTTAGTAGCACGCAACAATGTAGGAAGATGATATCTCCTGCAAATCATGTTGAATCCACAATAATGCATACAATAATAGCTTTTCGGATTAATTGCAAAAAAACCCGAATTTATTTTATTTAAAACTTTCTTTATCAAAAAGATTAGCCGTTCATGGTGTTTTGAATATTCATCTTGAGATAAGGTTATCTTTATAGGTTTACCTTCTTCTGCAGTATCCTTAATGTAATAAAGCTCAGCTACAATGGGATGCATTGAAAATTCTTCTGCTGTCTTTTTAACTATAAAAAAGTATATCAATAACTGGTAATCTTTTTTCTTTAAAATCGTGACTAAAGCTCTGTCCTTATGCTTCTCTAATTTATAATCTTGTAAAATTAATCTCCTATCCTTTGAAAATATTACTCTATCCATTCTTCCTAAAACGTTTATAGTGCCAATAGTGTTTTCCATTTTTTTCTCGCAAACTATCTTCTCAAATTCTGGTATCTCAGATATATCTATATCTATAAATTTCATCATATATTCTGAAATGATGCTTTTCTCAATCTCATACAAGGGAGGATACTTTATATAATGCTTCTCTTCATATTCCCGGAATGCGTCATAAATAATTGCTGCTATCATATCTTTATCAATCTGCCTCATAGCAGAAAATTTTTCGTTAAACTTCTGCAGTATTTTGTGGCAAATACCACCTTCGTCCAACCTATCTATACCAATACTTTCTTTAAGTAAAGGTTCTATCAAGCCAAACACATACTTAAACATGTACTTCATCGGACAATCCAAATAATTCTTCAATGCCGAAGGTGAGATTTCTTTCGTAGTATAACAATCTTTACCTATAATCCCATCAAAACCGGTTAAATAGAAACCCTCAGAATGAAAACCTTTTTGTGGTACCACGTTTATTGAAAAAATGCGCGCAATAAAATCGTCTAATACGGCCTTGTCAAAAATCTTTGGATTAATTATTTTCTTCCTCTTAGAGGTGAAATTATGTAAATGAGCTATTTCGCGTAACGTAGGTATAAAAATATCGCGTTCTGTATTAAATTTTTCTAATATCCCGCGAGGTATTTTGTATAAGATTGGGGTTTTTTCCAATTCGTAAAAATTGTCAAATTCGCTATATAACAGCATTGAGGGCGTCAGAGGCCGACCTTTTTCATCCGCGCGCAAGTACAAATAATAAATTCTTTCTAATGTAAATTTTTTTATAAGAGAAAATGTAAAAAGCTCACCTTCAATCTGCCTCTCACGTGTGGTCAATTTATAGCCCAATTTGTTTATGTTATTCCTCATTTCGTCGTCTATAAAAGGATTCTCAACGTAAATTGTTGGGTATTCACCTTCATTAAGTCCTAAGAAAAAAGTTACTTTAAAACTCTTGCCCCGCGCAATATAAACATCTAAAACGTACACTCCATCGCAACATATACGATTTCTAACAGGGAAAGTCTCTTTGTTAAATGCATAGGTTAATAATTCTATATACTTCTCTAAACTTATTGGATAACAGATCCTGTCTAAAATCACAAAACTGTCTATTATCTCCATAAATTTATTGTAAAACTTTATCTCCTCTGGAAATTCCCATATCCTCTCTTCAACGTTTTCCAAATTCTCTATTGGAAAATGTAAATATTGGATTATAATTTCTTTAACTATAGAAGTGAATTCACACCAATTACGTGCATTTCCCAATTTGCAAAAGTATAGTTTTAAATCATTAACGAGCTTGTATAATGTGGAAATACATTCCTTGGAGATCTCAACCTTCACTTCACCATCTTGCTGTATTATCTTATAACCAGCGTCACACCACTTCTTCAATTTCTCCCAGTCCATATCATATCTTATGCCTTCGTATAGTAGCAGCATATGCCATAAAAAATACCATTTTTCAAACTCTCCACTGTATTTGAAATAGCAAGATTTACATAGAGATAAAACATCTCTACTGTCAAATCTATTGTGTTTAAGTTGTAACAGCAACAGGAAAGTTTTGATAAACATATGCTTCACCATAGGGAATTCAACGTTTGTATTGAAAGGTATAAAATTCTCTGTAAACACCTCTTCTATAATATCTATGTATTTCTCAATATTCTTTGCTGTAACAAGTATGTCCGAAAACCTATATTTCATATTATGCACAAGGAATAATATTTCTTTTGAAACGTACCAGAGCTCGTCACGGACACTACCTGCATTGCATATCTTCACAGAAACATTCCCAATACTTTCTTCTTCATTAGCAGAAACATACGTGGCAATTTTAGCTTTACCTATCAATTCTTCAACTAAAGGCTGCAAAAATTTGTATTTCTCGTTTTTTTCATAGGGAATGTATAAATACAAACACACCTCTGCATTTTTTGCTAAGTTTTCGATTATTTCATACTGCAACAGTGTAAAATCGTAAAATCCATAAAATATTATATACTTGAATTTTTCGCATATGTTTATTTGCGAAGATAGGCTATCAGCAACAACTTTTAACAAATCTGATATATCACATATACCCAGTTTGACACATGTGGAATTAAACTCTTTATATAATTCAACTATCTCTCTCAATTTAGCATATTTGCTTTCATAACTAAAGGTGATATATCTCTCATTTATGGCGGTAATTATATCCTCACAATTGATATCGTTATTCTTGAGTTCACGAATTATATAAAAAAGCATTTCTGTAGCAGCTTTGGTCGTAATTATCGGCCTGAGTAGACTGTATTTATCGCCATTCTCCATTATTATTTTTTCTATAAGTGCGTGAAAAAATATGTCTTCTGATACAAAGCTCCTCGGCGGATATATGTCTTTCAGCAATTCTTCGCAAAAGGTGTAAAAACTGTGGAAATGTATATTTATGGTAGGAAAATTCTTATCATTTTCCAATAGCAACATCTTCAAATGGGAAGATAGAACATTAGATGGAGAGATTATTAAAACAGGGACTAGAGGGGTTTTCTCTTTTATACTCTTTATAAGCTCTACAAAATTTCTCTCTAGCAGCAGAAAATCCCCATAGATAAAATTCAACATATGGGATCCGTTTCTTCGGAATTTCTTATTATAAGTTTAAAATACGCGATTGGGTAGAACAAAGATTCCATTATGCACACATACAGTCCCACTACACCATCCAAAAAACCCAATCTCAAAAGATATCTATCAAGAAAACGCTTCATTGGTAAAAGTATAACGTATTTGATAAAATTCACTGCATTGTGTCTTACACCATTTTTATATAAGTAGTTCGCCTCAAATGAAGTATAAAAATTTAACTTTTCTATAAACTCCCTGACATTCTTATACGTATAGTGGAGTATAGGATTGCGCAAATAACCTATTCTCCTGCTAGGAATTACTAAACGCTCGTGTATATGAATCTTCGGAAAATAGGCTTTATTCTTTCGGAAAAGACGTAGTTGGTAATCTGGATATTTGCCTCCATAAAGCAGAAATTTGTAAAAATAGAAGTTTTTCCGCGGAATAAAATAACCATCATAAGAGTCTCTGCTTTGAACTTTTACTACACTTACTATCTCTCTGGCTAACTCATTTGTAACAACTTCATCTGGATCAAGATATAAGATCCAGTCACCAGAAGCTTTTTCAATAGCAAAAGATTTATTAATATTAAGGTTTGGGTCGTTCTTGCGGAAAAAAATTTTATCTGTGTATTTACCTGCGAGCTTTACCGTAGAATCCGCACTTTCACAATCCACAATTATTATTTCATCTGCCAAGTTTTTCACGCTCTCTAAACATTCTACAATGTGATCTTCTTCATTATGCGTAATGATGGCTACACTCAACATAAAGATAAAAGAATTCCCCTCACTTCCTCTGGAGAAAATATATGTCTCACTCCAGGTATGTCCCACGTCCTTATCCCATATACTGGTTTGTTATAAATTAATGCATATGCTATCTCAGACAACGTCCCATATTCTCCATCAATAGCTATCAGGACGTCTGCCGTCAAAACTATGATAGCATTACGTGCGTACCCTACACCGGTAGCTATAGGGATCTCTATATAAGGGTTTGCTGTTGATTTAGACTCGCCCGGCAAAATTCCTATAGTAACGCCGTTTTTACTCTTTGCACCTCTTGCAGCATGCTCCATAACGCCAGTCAACCCACCACAAATCAAATAATGCCCCTCCTCAGCAATAATCTCCCCCACACGAAAAGCTATTTTTGCAATCTCCTCGTCACACTTACTACCACCAATAACTCCAATAAGTAATTTTTTTCTCTCCATCAATAAAATGTTCCCTTTCCATCTTCAATAAGCAAACTTCAATTTTCTACTTTTTAAGCCGGAAGAGAGAGAAATTTTCATTTCCCCATTGGTCCCTGTAATTATTATGCCCTCAACACCATCAAGCGAATTTATCACTCTCATGCCCTCTTCTTCTCCTAAAACAAAAACTCCTGTTGCTAAACCATCTGCAAAGGCTGCATTCTCTGCAATTATCGTAACACTAATACAATTGTTTTCTGTTGGAAAACCTGTACAAGGATTCAAAATGTGATGATATCGCTTCCCGCTTTTCTCGAAAAACTGCACATAACTGCCTGAAGTTACAATCGCTTTATCCTTATATTCTAAAACAGTAAGCAACTTCTCCGGAAATTGCGGATGTTGAAGTCCTATTTTCCAAGAGTTACCATTTTCTCGAGCACCTATAACTTTAAGGTCTCCACCTAAATTTACTAATGCTCTACTTATTCCGCTCCTCTTCAAAACTTCTATAGCTTTCTCTACGGCATAACCTTTCGCAATCCCACCTAAGTCTAACTTCATACCTTTAATCCTAAGAAATACCGTTGAACTCTTCTTGTCCAAAACGATATTTCTATAATCAACCAGCGGCAAAGTCTTTTTTATTTCTTCGCCAGAAGGAACACGCTTCCTCTCTTTCTTAAACTTCCAAAGGTCTATTAACGCACCAATAGTTACATCAAAGGCCCCTCGCGTAACTTCACTAACCTTCATTGCTATTTCTAAAACTTCAATAAGCTCTTGGCTAACTTTTGCTGGCCTTTCGCCACTACTCCGGTTCACTCTTGAAACTTCGCTGTCCGGCTTATAACCACACTTATGCTCAATTTCTTGTATTGCGCAAAAAGCCTTCTCAATAGCTTCTTCTCCAATATGAGCATCTGGAGATACAACAGTTATTTCACAAAAAGTGTTTAGTAAAACCTTTGTCCTTTTTAAACTTTTCCCATACTCTCGGCGTGAACAAGAAAGTAGAAAACAAAAACATTGTGTAGTCAACAAGAAAGAAAACATTTTCACCAAAGAATATTTACGAATACACATGCCTGCATGCTCACAAATTATATAAAATTCTTCAACAAATTTTCATAACAATAGCCTTCGTATTTCACAATATAAAGAGATAAACTTCTCAACTGACAGCCTCTCTGGACGTATATCATACGGTAAAGATAAACTTGTGAAGATTTGCCTCATTTTTTCTTTCTTTATATTAAACTTCTCAGATAACACATTTATTAACATCTTTCTACGATGCAAAAAGGATAATTTGACAAACTTGATAAATTCACCATCTTCCTCTATTAATTTTTTATCTCTGCGGATAAGTTTCAATACTACGGAATCAACCTTGGGCTGCGGAATAAAGACAGTCCTGGGAACATATCTAATGATCCGCACTTCGGAATAAATTCGCACTGCAACAGTCGGAATACCATACTGCCTATCCCCAGCAATTGCACATAAGCGCTCACCAACCTCTTTCTGCAGCATCAACACTGCAGAACTCCAAGGAAATGTAAACAGCAAATGTAGCATTTTACCTGTAATGTAATATGGAAGGTTAGAGACAATTTTTAATGGCTGATATTTGCAAAATATATCATAATTAAACTTTGTGGCATCTGCATTGATAATGACAATTTTACTACTAGTGTTAAACTTTTCCTCAAGCTTCTCTGTGCTTACTGTTTTTTTCTCTATCAACACGGCGTCGTCCTTAAATTTTTCATATAGCACACTACAAAGAAAAGTATCAACTTCTATAGTGAAAAGTTTTTTTGCCAACCGAATTAGTCTCTCTGTAAGTATTCCTCTTCCCGGGCCTATCTCTAAAACGTAATCTGTGCTTTTTACTTCTGCTGCAGAAACAATCTTCTCTGCAATGTTCTTATCTACAAGAAAATGTTGTCCCCTCGGCGCCCCCATAAAGAAAAATTACAAGTACAAAAATTACACTTCTAACAGAGGTAGAAAATTTTATATAATATGTTTCCGAAAATGGAAATCTATTTTGAATGCAAATTTCCATATCATGGAAATAGAAAATTTATGGGAAATAATAGAGGGCAAAATCTTCTTCAAGCCTCTAACGTCCAACGTTCTGCAGTTCTTCACTACAAAAATTGCAGGTGACTTCAAAAATAAAGATTTATTAAACAACACCCTGAAAGCTTACCAAATTAAAGAACACCAAATAACATGTGCGAATCAAATGCATAGTGACAATATTATTGTATTAGACGAAGTATCTACCAATAACAAAAAGTACACAGGCGATGGATTTATAACAACTTTACCAAACATAGGATTGTGCATTTTTACAGCTGACTGCCTGCCAATAGCGATTATCAACCAAGACTATAAAAAGAGAATTATTGCCAACCTACATGTTGGAAGAAAGGGCACTGAAAAGAAAATAGCACAAAAAGGTGTATCTTTAATAAAAAAGATAATTGGCGAAGATCTGAGTAAATTATTAGTTTTGATCGGTCCACATATTCGTAAATGCTGCTACCCTGTAGATCTAACAGAGGAAAATATTTTTCAACTTACCTCTTCCGGCGTGGAAAAAGAAAATATCTACATCTATCCTTATTGTACATCCTGCAAAAAAGATATGTTTTTCTCATATCGCAGAGATAAAAAAGAAGGAAGTAATGTCGGCAACATGTTGTCTTTCATAATGTTGAAGTAATTCTTCAAAATTATAGAATTCTATTTGAAGAATGTAACCATACTTTTGTAAACTTTCTACCACTAGAACTCAAAATTGCTTAAAAACAACCACCAATATTTCCAATAAAACAGCTGCATTAAAAAATAAAATAAGGGTAACTGTATGAAGGGAAAGAATAAGTTAGAAAAGAAGAATTTGTGGCGCGGCAGGGTAGATGAAGAAATCAACAGAGATATACAGCAATTCATCAGTAGCATAGAGGAAGACAAAAGAATCCTGGAGATAGACATAGACGTTGTAGAAGCACACTGCCTTATGTTGTACAAGCAGGGGTATATCTCTAAAAAAGAAATCAAAAGTATCATCAACGAACTTGAAAGTGCAAGAAAAGACTATAAAGAAGATAGACTAACTTTAGACACACAACACTTTAACGACATTCACCTCTTTTTAGAAAAATATGTTATTGACCGATGCGGTATAGATGTCGGCGGGAAAATGCACTTAGGGAAGAGCAGAAATGACCAAGTTATGGCAGATGTGAGGATAAGCCTTAGAAATGAAATTGTTACGATCTTGGAGTTACTATTAGACTTTGCTGATCTTATGCTTGACTATGCAAAAAAATATAAAGAAACTCTAATGCCCGGATACACTCATTTACAAATTGCGCAAGTCACCACTTTTGGTTACTACATTCTTTCATATATTGACGTCATATTAAGAGACATGGATAGGCTGTTTGAGATCTACAAGAGAGTGAATTTAAACCCACTTGGCGCAGGTGCATTCTCAGGAACAATCCTCCCAATAGATAGAAATTTTACTGCCGAGCTGTTAGGGTTTGATAGTATCGTAGAAAATACCATTGATGCAACATCTAACCGCGATTTTGTATTAGAGCTTGCAAGCGCATTAGCAATATTAATGACAACAATTAGTAGAATAGCAGAAGACTTTATCCTTTGGTCAACCAATGAATTCAACATGATAGAGTTAAGTGATGAGGTTTGCGACATAAGTTCGGTAATGCCACAAAAAAAGAACCCAGATCCTTTAGAAATAATACGTGGCAAAACCTCCACCGTTATTGGCCTAACTGCACAACTATTCAGTATAACAAAAGCTCTGCCTACCGGCTATGCAAGAGATCTGCAAGAAATGAAACCCACAATATGGAAAATTATAGATATTACAAAATCCTCAATCCTCATTATGAAAATTATATTAGAAACAGTAAAAATAAAACCACACGAGATGGAAAAATTGGTAAGAAAAAGTTTTGCTCTAGCAACTGATTTTGCAGAATTCCTCGCTTCCAAAAAGAAACTTTCCTTCAGGGAAGCTAATTTTCTTGTAGGTAATATCGTTAAGAAGCTATATGAGGGGAAAAAGACTTTATTACAAGTAACACCGCAAATGGTAAAAAAAATTAGTAAAGACCTCCTAGACAAAGAAATTGATATTTCTAAGAAGGAAATATCTGAAATTATAGATCCTTCTAAGAGTCTTCTGAGAAGGACAAACGAAGGCTATTTAGCACCCAAGGAAGTTGAAAAGATGGCGTCCAAGAGATATGAAATTATTGAAAAAAAGAAAAAGTTGGTATCCAACATAAAAGAAAAACTGAAGAGGGCACAGGAAAAGTTTATCTCTGTAAAAGCACAGCTATACAAATTCCAGTGAGAGAAAACTCACAAAAATAAGCAGTGGGGCGGTAGTTCAGTCTGGGAGAACGCTTCGCTGGCAGCGAAGAGGTCGTGGGTTCGAATCCCATCCGCTCCACTTAAAATAGCTATTCCGGTAGGGGGTGGTAGGTTTTATAAAGATAGCAGTGAGAAGAAAGTTGTGCTAAGTGAATATTAGTTAACTAACGTTTGGTAAAATAATAACATCTGCTGTGCCGCCCTCTCCCACGAAAATAGTTGTACTCTTTCGTAGCCTTTCTTTATTAACTGGTGGCGCAAGTTGTTATCTTCAATAACTTCTACTATTTTCTGAGTTAAGAGTTCATCGTCATAAGGATTAATTACTACTGCAGCACTATCACCAACAACTTCTATCAGAGAAGTTGTGTTAGAAGTTATTACAGGTGTTCCGCAAGCCATAGCTTCCAGCACCGGTAGGCCAAAACCCTCGTAAACCGATGGGAAAACGAACACTTCCGCAGTATTGTATAACATCAACAGCTCAACATCCGTAACTTCCCCTGTAAAGATAATGTCACTCCTTATAGAAGCTGGCATTCGGGAGAGTATTCTCCCCATATCTTTATTTCCATAAATCCATCTTCTACCAACAATAATGAGTTTATATTTTCTGTAATCTTTAATCTCTTTTAACTTCCAGAAGGCTTTTATGAGAAGTATATTATTTTTTCTCGGCTCATCCGCGCCTAACCCCAAAATAAAACTTTCTCCGCCACTGTATCTATTTTTTACCCTTTCAAGCAGTTCATTGTCATCTATATGTTTAAAAAAATTATCCACACCAGGATATATAACCTCTATATCTCTTTCAGGAACACTTAGCGTGGAAATGATGTCTTTTTTAGAAAACTGCGACAATGTAACAATTTTATCTGCAGATTTGATAGATAGTTTTAGTCTATATTTATATATTTTTCTTTGTACACTATCTGGCAGGTACTGTTGAGGAAATTTTAAAGGTATAATATCGCAAATCGATAATATATACCGTGTAGAATTGAAATGTATCATGGGGAGACCTGAGTTTTTTATCGTATGCAGTATGTCCAATTTATTCACAAATGCTTTTAATGGCAATATTACTTGTTCCCAGCAGTTATTAACTATTTTATTTTTAATGGACCCTCGATACTTAACTTTATTGCGGTAAAAGATATAGAAATTATGCTTATCCATTTTATTCAAGTGTTCAAATAAACACTTGCTATATCTGTCCAAACCTGTATTTTCTACCACACCTGTAGCGTTTATCCCTATCCGCATAGCACCCCTTTTTTATGCCTTATAAATACCTCCACTCACACGGAACAATTAACGGTCCTGCATAGGAACAGGAAGTCATGTCTTTGCTCTTTATTATTTTTACTCTATACATGCGATTGTGTTTGTCATACGGAAAAGTCAATTCATAATTATAAACATCGGCAGAGAAAAGATATGTTCCTTCGTTAAACGAATTTGTTGGTATTTTATACTCAACTACTCCAGCTTCTTCTAAATAATCTCTAACCATATTGGCGTTTTTTGTATTTGTACCAAATATGAGTATTCCATCTTCTGTATGTATAGACATACCAAAAACGGGCTTCTCCACCTGTTTGTTCACACGGTACCTATATCTAACAATAATATCTTCTCCTGTATAAAATATCTCCCTTTTCTTTCCGTCTATATCATAAAAACCTACATCCACTATCTCAATCTCCTTTGAGCCCCACCGCGATTCAAACCCCAGCTGTAGATGGTCAAAATCTTGTTTATCTTTTACATAGTTTAAGTAGTGGAATACGACCTCCTCACAGCCACCCTCCAATTCTATTTTTCCGTCTTTTATCCACAAAGTCCTGTCACAGTATTTTACTATAGAGTTCAAGTCGTGAGAAACAAAAACTATTGTTTTATTTTGTTTTTTGAAGTCCATTATTTTACTTAAACATTTCTCCTGAAATGCTCTATCTCCAACCGCCAAAATTTCATCTATCAGAAGTATATCAAACTCTACATGTATAGCAATAGCAAAGCCTAAACGCATCTGCATGCCAGAAGAATAATACTTTATTGGCATATTTATGAATTCTTGCAACTCTGCAAACTCTACTATTTTATCAAAAAGCTTTTTCATTTCTTCTTTTCTTAGCCCCAAGATAATGCCGTTTAGAAAAATATTTTCTGCACCGCTAAATTCCGGATGGAAGCCCGCGCCTAATTCCAATAATGGCGATACTTTCCCATTAACTCTGATATAGCCTTTCGTAGGTTGTATGATTTTGCTTATCAATTTCAATATAGTAGTTTTCCCAGAACCATTTTCACCTATTATCCCAAGCATTTCTCCACGCTTAACTACAAAATTTATACCCTTTAGTACGTAAAAATTACACTCTGCTTTTTTCTTTTTAAAAAGGTTGTAAATTCCACTCTTCAGCTGCAATGAATGTACCGAAGAATACCTAAATTTATATTTCTTCCACAAATCTTTTGCTTCAACCGCTACATTTTCCATTACGTAGCTACACCACTTCGCTGAAGAACTGTTTATAGTGCGAAAATATAGAATAACTTATTGTAAAAATCGCTACTATTAATAAAGCAGAAAAAATAAAGAAGTAGGGAGACAGTAATAAAGTGTTTTTGAGTAAAACCTCACGATAGCTATGTATTATCATCGTCATGGGATTTATACTACATAATATATAAAATTTTTCAGGCACCATTTCTAACGGATAAATCACAGGAGTCAGGTAAAACCATAACATAAGTAATATATTGAGGATATTGTTTACATCACGGAAAAATACCGTGATACACGAAAAGAGGAAACACATCCCTGCTGTAAATATTAATTGCAAAAGAATAATGACTGGCAAAAGTAACAACTTGACAGAGATTTCTATATGAAATGCAAAAAATATTACCAATAAACCCATGCAGATTAAAAAATTTATCAAGTTTGAAAAAACTACCGAAAGGGGAAAAATTTCCATAGGCAATGGGACCTTTTTTATTAAAGAGGCATTCTCGATAATAATATTTGCTGACCGTATTATAGAAGAAGTGAGAAAATTCCACGGCAACAGCCCGCAAAGGACAAATAAAGGATATTTTTCTATATTTATTCTTACTACTTTGGTAAAAATTATGCTCAGCACTAACATCATCAACAAAGGATTCAATATGGTCCATAAGAATCCTAAGCAGGCGCCTTTGAACTTTATTTTTAGCTCCTTAACAGATAATCCTATAAGTAAATCAAAGTATTGCCTCAAGAATTTTTTACTTCCCAAGCACTACTCTGGTTAATATAATCAAAATACCTTCCCAACATAAGTGTAAACTAAGGAAATATCTAACCTACACAAAGAGCGTTCTTGCGGAGCTCGCCTCGTGTCGTATGTGTATTCTAGCCGTAAGCTAAGACTCAATTTGTCTGTAAATTTATATTCTACATAAGTTATAGAAGAAAGGAACGCCTCTGGCACAAAGTTCAACCTTAACTCCAAGTTTTCGCGCACCCCAGCTCTCCCCCTATACCTGCCAAAAGGTTTGTAAAAAAAAACTCCACCAAAAACCCACGATGCACCAGCACTAAATCCTTCACCTTCGTATGGGAAATGTTTATAGTCCTCGTATTCTATTCCACAGGTTAAAGTAACATATCTGGAAAGAACACTAGTTATACCTAACCTCCAACTGTCATATAAATATCTATATTTATATTTTACGCTACTTGCTGGATCAACTCTTGTGGGCGTTTCCAAACCTACACGCAAATATGGGTAGAAGAACCGCGAAATGTAATACTCATAGCGTGTAATATACACAATACGATTCCTCGGATAAGCAATAAGTCCGTCCGTCTTGTTTTCGCTGTACTCGCCTTCTAAAGAATTAAACCACCCGCTTTTCATACCAATATATCCATTTAAATAACCTCCTAAGCCTATTCTCCACTCCATAGATTTCCAATACATATCGTAATAAAAAAAACCATCAATTTTAACCACGCGTTCCCAGCGTGCACGACATAAAGCTTCCTGCTGTATCGCAAGCAGACAACCAAGAAAATTCACAATTGCAGCTACAAAAATTTTCCGCTCATACATAAACATAAAAATTTTCACCTCACTTTCCGTTATTCACAACTCAATTATTTTATTATCTTTAGCTGTGTTTCAGCATAACTTACCCAATAGCTATTTGGTATGTGCTTATTTCTTTCTATAAGTGCTTGATAAGCTTCTATAGCGCGCTTCTTGTCGCCTAAATTGTCCCTGCATATATCCCCTATAGCCTTCAATGCCCTATTAGCCCAAATGGTGTTGGGGTATTTCTCAACGACTTTTTTGTACTCATTTATAGCCTTTTCGTAATCTGCATAGGTATTACGTGCCCGATATGCTTCTCCTGCAAGGTAACACGCTTTTGGCGCGCGAATACTATTAGGAAATAGCGTCTCTGCTAACTGATATAACCTCAAGGCTTCCTTAAACTCTCTATCTTCGAAAACTACACCATACTCTGTATTTCTCATACTACGCCCTTGCGCCTGTAAACCATAATACAGAATAAGGTCACAAAGCTTATCTTCCAACTTATACCAGTATTGTTCCCAGTCCTCCATCAATGTCTCCAAAAATTTAAGATTTTCTTTAGCCTTATTAGCAAAGGGGCTCTCGGGTTTCTCTTTAATCAATTTCTCAAGAAAAGTTTTAGCAACAGCAAGCCTACCTTCGTTTATTAAGCATTCTCCTATTAAATACAATGCCTCATCATAGTGTTTACTATTTGGATAAAAACATACTATCTGGAGTAATGTGTCTATTGCTTTATCGTGATGTTCTACCTCGTATAAAGCTTTCCCGTATTTTAGCATCTTCTCAACCTCAGCCCCGTTAGTCTCTTGCTGTGCATGAATTCTGGAAATATTTATCATTAAACTACTCACTACTATTAGGATAGCCATCTTTAGCTCACTTTTGTACATGAGTTTTTCATTTCTCCTTCCTATCTATTATAAAAGTATACGTTTTTTCCTCCTTTCTATCTTTTTCAACCTTTTTCAGCGTCTGCTCACCCACATTTTTCAATCCTTAAGGTAAATCTTTGTGAAGGCTCTTCCGTAAGGTAAGCAACAAGTGTGAGTGTCTTGTTCCGACTTATCGAAATTTCCAAATCAATACTTTTACCCATAGGTTGTAATGTATCGAAAGTAATATGCCCTATACCTATCAATGTGTTTTTACTTACATCTTCATTATCGCCACGATACAAAAATATCGTCATCTCACGCAAATTGTCTCGCGGAGTAACAAATTCATTATGGAAAATTTTCTTCACAGGCAAGGCGGTACCAGCGGGAATTAATTTTCTATAATTCATACCATACGAACGTATACCAATAGACTCTGCTAAAATGGGTTTCACTATTTCTTTTTTGCTCTTCTCTGATAGGTAGTAATTATATATCACAGCACCAGAAACAACACTTGTCATAAAGTTTAGCACTTGCAAAGGCTTCTTAGAGAAGAACTTTGCGATTTCGCGCTGTATAATGGGAAACTGTGACATACCACCAGAAAGTAACACCTCGTCAATGTCTTCTTTTCTGAGATTTGCCTTTCGTAAAGCATCCTTTATTGGTACAAACATGCTCTCTTCGCTGTCCACAGAAATAAATTTATTTATGATCGAAAAGTACTCTCCCAAAGATAACGTATAAGAAAAGTGAAAATTGTCCACCAAGAATAAAAGATTGACATCGGTAGTCAATGATAAAATATCCGCATCCATACCTTCATCTTCTATCTTTTGTGCAGCCAAGTTGCTAAGTTCAAGTTTTGCATTTTCTGCAGCTAGCCATAAACGATTGAAAACTATTTGTTGTGTTCCTAAATCAAAGCTTGACAGTTTTATGTGATTTTCTTCTTCGAATATTTGCTGGAAGTATTTTGCAAGCTCAAAGTCAAAATCATCACCCCCTAATTGAGTATGTTGTGATATAGATAAAGGTGTTATTTCGAAGTCTTGTATGTCGTAGGAAGAACCTTTTGACCTTACATTCATTATAGAGACGTCCACTGTCCCCCCACCGAAGTCAAAAATTATTAAGTTTTTCGGTGTAGTGAAATCAACGAAATGCTGTTGTGGCAAGAGATGCCTTTGTTGCTCTATAAAGGAAATGAAGGAAGCAGTCGGCTCGTCTAATAATGTCTCTTCATCTACTTCCCACCCTGCCAATGTTGCGGCTGTTAAAAATTCCTCCCTCTGTATAGCATCAAAGGAAGCTGGTATGGTAAATACGCCCTTTCTTAAGGTGGTGTTTAGACGTTTTTGTGCAAGATTGCGTATTTTTTTTAACACAAGCGAAGTAATATCAACTGCAGAAAATTTTTTGTTCTCTATAACAATGTGATAATTCTTACCCAAATAGCGTTTTATAGATTTTACAACTCTCTCAGCCTCAACTAAAAATTTTTCTTTAGCCGCCATCCCAATAATGATATTCTGCGGTGATGCAAAGTACACATAGCTTGGCAGAAAGTCTAATGTAGAACCTGTTATGTCTTGTGGTATCTTGATTATTTCAGGCACTACATGCAAAGAGGTGCCTTCCTGATGTAACCTTCCCCAAGCCACTAAAGTATTTGTTGTGCCAAAGTCTACACCAATATAGTAATTTTCTCCTTTTGGCATTTTTTTCAAAAGCTGTCAAAAAATTTATTGGGAATGATATTATATAAAAATTATATTCCATTGGTAAAAACTTTTATCTATCTCAATTCAATTGTTTACCTATCAAAATATTTTATAAAATTTTCGCTCTAAAGAAAGTTGAAAAAGTATGGATAAAAAGAAAAAAATAACACAACTCTTAGGAGGAATAATAATGGTCATGGTAATGTTGTCATCTACTACATATCCACAATGTATAGTGCCTATTTATGATTTTATTAAAGAAACTGACCCAAAAAATATAAAAAACGCCTTCTTAACAAATATTGAGATATATAGTTGCGGTGGGGTGGAAAAATTATCTCTTTTGCAACACCCTAAAGACACATGTGAAGATTGCATTAACAGCCATCAAATAACTCTACCTGAAATTAGTAGCAAAGAGTACTTAATGTTAAGCTTTTGGTATGGCATACGTGATGGCATAAACTTTGCAGATAAAATTTATCCATTCGATGGTGTAAAGTTTAAAATTACTGTCAACAATGAGATTGTTTTTAAAGATATATTAAAGGAAAATATTTGGAAAAAGAAACTTGTAGATGTTAGCAAGTACAGTGGTAAGAAGGTAGAAATAAATTTTATAACAAACTGTATACTTAATTCTTATTACGACTGGGCGGTTTGGAGTGAGCTATCTCTCTTACACCTCAGAAATAACCTTTTGAAAGATATAATAGAAATAGACAGCACGGGAGAGCTCAAAAAATGGGTAAATGAGCAGGGTACAATAAGAGTTTCTGTATATGAAGAACTTTCCCCGTACGGAGATAAAAAATCTTTATCTATTGCTTCTAACAAAGAATCTGCTGTAATACGTTTGAGAGACAAATTAAAAGATATCCGCACGGGGGTGCTTGTTATTAATTACAAGGTACTGAAATTGAAAGAAAACAAAAATATAGAGGTAAAACTTGTTGGATATAAATATGACACTATTATTGACAGCTACACGATTTGTGGCGAAAGTGAACTAGAAATCTCACCTTCTCCGGCAGATTTAGGGAAGTGGCGTACGGGCATTCTTGAATTTAACTTTGTTAAAGATTTGACCTACGCAGTAGATATAGTCTTTACCATACCGGAAGAAACAGAATTTGTCATAGACGATAGCCTAGGTCTTTATACTTATTCTCCTGAGATTGTTATTGAACATTTTGGCTCCGCAAAAGCATTATCGTTGCATACAGAAAATATCAAGCTGATTGGTAAAATAAAAAATATAGGAAAAGATGTAGTACTGGAAGATAATAACGTCAAATTGTCTTTATCGTCTAACCTGCAAAACGTTAACCTTACAGAAAGAGAAAAGTGTATTTTCGAATTATTTCCTGACGAGGAGAAAGAAGTTATTTGGACAGTTGGGAAATTGCCCCCCGGGAAACATAAATTTGACCTCTCAGTTGAAGGTAAAAATGTGCTTATTTCCGGAAACAATACTAAAAGTACAGAAGTGGAAGTTTATCCTTGTCCGGTACGTCTCAAAGAGTACAGCGAAAAGAAGCCTGTAAAAGAAAGCGTAGTAGACGTTTATCCTGACAAGGATGTTATCGTTTTAGAAAATACAAATCTGCGGTTAGTGTTCAATAAAGTTAACGATAGAATTTTATTTGCAGATGTGTATGCTTTTGACTACAACAAAGAAATAAAGAAAAAAGGTATCCTTTATCCTTTATGCAGGGTTATAGTTAGAAATAATGAAACTGGTAAAGATAGGGAATATATTATTGCACCGAAAAGATATGATCTATTTTCTACAAATTTTCGCAGTAGTGCTATATTCAACGAAGTTTTCACAGACGAAAACAACTGCAACTGGAAAATAAGTATGACTTATGAAACATATCCGGGTTCTTATTTTGTAAAAGTAAACTGTGCTTTGGAAGCACTGGATAAAGACGGTAGTGTAGTACATTTTGGCGGACCCGTCATTCTTGCTGGTGAAGGCTCTTATGAGGATAAAAAAGAGTATGCGCTATTTCCCGGAGTTGAATATCTTGAAAAAGATGAAATCTCTTCAAGTACATCGGTAGCTAAAGGCTCCTTGAGTATTCGCTGGGCGCCTCCTGTGTGGTACAATACGATACCTCTTATGGCAATACAACACGATAACACGGCAATAGGACTTTTATGGTCTGTAGTTAAAGGATTAAATGTAAAGGATATTTATCCACAGCCTTACTTCTTCTCACCTAATTTGCCAAATATGCAAAAAAATCATATAATGACACTATTTATCCCCGGGGGCAATACCAATTATATGAACCCAAACAAGTTCGTAGCACACACACCTTATAAAGTGCTCAAGGGACAGAAAGTGTCTCTCGAGTTTTATATTTTTGTTAAACCTGCGAAAGAAATTTACGAAGTAATAAACGAATGGATAAAAGCCTATGGCTTACCAGAGCCTGTAAAGGAACCGCGCAGTTTCGAAGAAGAACTAGAACTTTCACGAGAGGCTCTCACAAGAACTATCTGGAGTAAGGATAAGTTGGGCTGGATGCATGCTATAGGCTGGGAACCAGGACAATTCCCGGGCTTCTGTTATTTATTAAAATTAGATTCTTACTTCTGCAAAGATGAAAAAATAAAGAAAAAGCTTATTAAACATATAAATACGGTAGCAGAAAAAATAGTAAAAGATACTGGAGGGGAAGGATTAGCATCATGGGGTGGATGTCACGTACTATGGGGGGAATTTCCTTTCCATTACGGCTATCTAGAAGAAGCTCTCCTTGGAATGAAAAAAATTGTGGACTCGCTTATATCCTCACAACAAGATAATGGCGGCTGGCCTTTCAAGCCAACAAAACAAACGGAATTTTTAGGTCCTGCTGGTGAGTTCGTAGTAGGTACGTCTGCACGTAATGCATACATGATACTCAAATATAGTCGTATCACTGGCGACAAAACAGCACTATCTGCAGGAATTAAAGCATTAGAGCATATGAAAAATTTTAAAGTTCCCCGTGGGGCGCAAACTTGGGAATGCCCACTTTACGCACCTGATATTTTAGCAGCTGCACTTGCGATGGCGTCCTACCTGGAAGGATATGCAATTACAAAGAAAGAAGAATATTTAGAACTGGCGAAACATTGGGCATATACAGGATTACCATTTGTCTACTTGTGGAACTACGAAGATAAACCGCAAATGCGCTATGCTACAATACCTATTTTCGGCGCTACATTCTACACCTGGCCGTGGTTTGGCAGACCTGTGCAATGGTGTGGCTTGGTATATGCATATTTTTTGCGTAAACTTGCAAAATATGACACCTCTTTCCCTTGGGAAAAAGTTGCCAATGGTATAACAGTAAGTGCAATGATACAACAAATTACTCTTGAAGAAGACAAAGAAAAGGCAGGTACTTATCCAGATTCATTGGGTGAAGTTTTTACAAAAAAAGACGGCCCTTATCTTAATCCGGAAGATATTCTTATTAATGTATATCCTATGCTTGCTAAAAAAGACGTCGACATCCACACAGTATATACAGAGATGGATATAGAAGAAATAATTATAAATTCTGGAGCAGAAATCAAAGATGTCATTTGCGACGAAGATAAAAGATTACTATCTTTAAGACTAAAGCATTTTCCAAAAAATGGTGTATACACGCTTATTATTTCAGGACAGGAACCAAAAAGGATCTTAGAAGATGGCAAAGTTCTTCCCAAAAGAGGTAACGTCTGCAGTCCAGAGTTAAAGGAAAGTTGTTGGTACTACAAAGAAAACAAAGTTTTCCTCTATAATTTTTTCTCCACCAAGAATGTGTTAACAATAACAGTAGAATACTAATCCTACTTTTATGAGTCGTAAGTGTTGTGTTTGTTATAGTGTTTAGTCTCGCCACTGTTGTGGTATATATCGTTTTCTTTTTCTTAAGTAGGAAAGTAACAAAAGATAGAACTTTCACACTTTTTAAGGGAATAAGTGTAAAAAAATGGCTTTTTTATGCAAAAAGCGTTCTTCATCCGATAGCGCGCGCTCCCCTTCTTCTAAGGTGACTTTTTTAAGTGAAACAATTCGACACCCAAGGAGAGAAAAATTTCAATTGTGGACAAGACAATAGTAAATTACATTTGGAAAGAAAAGCGAAATATAGTAAATGAACATCTCTCTATATTAAAGCCGTATTTTTCTACTATATTCCCATATATAGAAGATGAAAAATTAAAAAAAATAGCTACTAACTTTTGGGAAATAGCCTTTTCTCAACAACAAAAGGCTACACATACGGAAGTAAACCTTGCCAACTTTGTAGAAAACTACTTCAATTTTTTCTCTTTAGAGATGTTACAAACAGTAATATTTACTGCACCTAAAGCTTTATACAATTTCTTCTCAAAAGAAAGAGAAAAAAGGAAACAAAATATCACCTATACTGTAGATTTGGCACTAAAGTATCTCCATGAAAACGTGGAAAGTTGGATAAAAATTATAAGCAACGAGTATGTCAAATTATTAAAAACCAAGCTACACACCACGTCAAAGCTCCTGTCTTTTCACGAAAAGGCTATAGAGATCATATCCATGTGTATAGACAATTTTTGCAATGGAGAAAAAAAATATAACGTCATATTTGACAAATTTGCAGAACTAATAAATTTTACCAATGTCATAATTTACGAGGGCGACAAATTGATATATTCTTATAAAGATTTCGACAATGAGCTCAAATTGAAAAAACTGCCGAGCGATAAAAAATATTTCCTTTGTGGCAAGAAAAGAGGTTTTATTATAACGGGGGAGTCGAAAGAATTTCTTGTTTTTTTCTTAAACGACTATAATTCTTCTCGCCCTCAATGCAAAAAAATTTTGCTGACCTTCCTCACAGGGGAAGTCAAAAACTTTTCTCCTCAACAAAAACAACTATTGTATCTTCTTCTAAAGTTAGTAGAGCTTAAGGAAAGTATCTACGAGATTTTCTCTGCTCAAAAACAATAAAGCTTCCATTGCACGAAGATCTGAAAAACATTAAACACAGCTTAGTAAAAATACTTCCACAACAGGCACATTCTTCTATTTCTACACCCATTTATTAGAAGAGGCTTTCACCAACCTATCGTATATTGTCTTACCTAAGCCGTTGACATTTTTCGGTACCTCAGCAACTATGACTTCAGTATCCATCTCTTCCGCTATATGTAGACATAAATATAAATTTTGTGCAATCTCTCTCAATTCATTCCCATAAGGAACCACTGAAATGTCATTTTTCACAAATTTATAAATCTCTTCTTTCGTCTTGTTGCTACACACAAATGTAATCTTTCTCAAATCCTCCTTAGATAGCCTCCGGATATATTTTATCAAATCACCTGACAAGTACATAATTTTTGCGGGTGAGTAGTGTTTTTTCATCATGCCTGGCGATTTCCTTCTATAAACCCTTTTAGATTCTACAATCTTAATTCTACAAGTTTCCATAATCTTTTCAACTTCTACAGCTCCATAACGTAAAACTCTAAACGGCTCAGTAGTACAGTCAACCACTGTTGACTCTATACCATATTTTGTCCTCCCTGCATAAATGGTGTACTTCACTTCTTTTTTATTTTTAAAATACTTCAGTATATGTTGCAAATCAGTTGATGTCAGGCGGGAAAAGATATTTGCAGAGGGCGCTGCTAATGGCGTCCCACACTGCGTAATAAACTCGCGCGTAACGTTTAGCTCGGGCATGCGAACACAAACCGTATCTAATCCAGCTGTTACAATATCAGGTACCCTTGCATTCTTTTGTAACACTAAACTCACAGGACCAGGCCAAAAATTATCTATTATCCTCTTAGCCTCTTCCGGCAAGCTCTTCACTATACAACTAAGTTGTTCAAAATTACTAATATGAACAATTAATGGATCTGAATATGGTCTGTTTTTTACTAAGAAAATTTTGTTCACCGCCGAGACGTTAAAACAGTCTCCCGCAAGACCATAAACCGTCTCAGTAGGTATAACCACCAAGTCGCCACTCTTTATACTCTTTGCCGCAGGAGATAACTTCTTCCTGATTTCTTCCTCATTTTTATATTTTCTGATATCTATTATTTTCATCATTTTGTCTCTTGTTTAAATTACAATTTTATCCTTTTCACATGCGTCCCTTTAGGGAAAGTAAAATTAATGTAACTTTCCGGTACCACAGGGTTGACTTCTACATCGTCATATTCTATAACATCGGTGGAAAAACTATTCAATCCATATGTTGTAATCGTTATTCTCTTAGGAAAAGGGATTTTGTCTAATTGAATATAATTTTGGTAAAAAGTTTCACTAACAATTTTCTTCCTTTTATCCAGTACAGCAACCCTGGATATTACATTTTGCGTTTTATTAATAACAATTTTGCCTATATTATTTATCTTCTTAGAAACTTCATATTCGTAGTAGCCTGTTTTATCTTCCTCATTTGACTTAATCAACTTGCAGCCCATCTTTGATAACACTTTATCTAACTCTAAATGAAGAAAAGGGTTAAAAAATGTATGCTCAGTAGCAAATTTTGTCTCTATCTCAAAGCCTATATTCTCATCAGGATAATAAATAACAACTACGTTATCTTTCAAAAACACTTTTTGTCTCAAAGGTTTCAATACATCTAAAAAAACCCTATTTTTTGAAGATAAATAGAGTATACCTTCTACTCGCTCCTCTATTCTGTTGTTTGCAACTGTCTCTTTCTTAAACTTTGCTTTTAATTTTATTTCACTTCCCCCTAAGACGTGAGTAACGAGAATAAAAAGGAAAGGTATTGTCCAAAATGCACTGCTCACCATTTTTCTAATCTTTCACTTTCCAGTTAAGTAATTTATCCACTTCTGATTCTATCCTTCCAATAAATTTCTCCTCTTGCTTATTGTTATATAATCTTGCAGCATCTACACTACCATAAATATTCCCAAAATAATAAGATAATGACAAAATAGCCAACATCCCACTCGCTAAGTCCCAATTTTTATTCTTAGAATAAATTTCATAAGTAAGATATCCCAGTAAAGAGATTGAAATAAAGGAAAATATTCCATCTTTCGACACACCAGCATAAATCTTACCCAACCCGGGAATAATAGATAGAACACCTGCTATTGCAGGAGATTTCCTCTTTAGCTTTTTACCCAATAGAACTTCTTTTGAGACAGTGCCGCCTGAAGCAATCTTACAAAACTCTTCACTTGCTTCTTCCCAAAGTCTTTCTTTCAAAAAAGTCAGCCCTATATATAAATGTGCATCTGTTAAAAAAGGATTATCATTCTCCTTGCTGGAACAGTTTTCAATAACATCTTTAAACTTGCAACGTGCCAGAAAATATTGCCCTTCCTTGTAATAAATCTTCCCTATATAAAACATCGCTCGTAAATTAAAATCATCTCCCAACTCTTTATTTCGAACCAAACTCTTAAACACATCTTTCGCACGAGTGAACTCTTTAAGACGATAATAACATTCACCTATGCGGAAATAAGCAAAATTATTACCTCTAATATCATCACTAAAATATATAAACCTTTTATATTCTGTGATCGCACGAAAATAATCTCCTTCCGCAAATAGACTCTCTGCAAAACTTAATATTGCATTACTACCATCTACTCTATTTGAAATGGAACTAATAGCAACGGAAGTAAAATCATCTACTTCACAAGTACGCAACGAATCCTTAACCACAGGCTTTGCAGAAGAAAAAATGTAATGCTCTTCTGGCAAATCTATACTGCCGGCAGCTGTAAAAGGATTACAGCGCTGTATCCTGTCAAATGTCATCAGATGCCCTACCAGAAAACCATAATCTTCAATTGCTCGCAAACCATAATTTGAACAAGTTGGATGATATTTACAAGACGAAAATTTCAATAGTGGAAATTTCTGGTACAACTTTATTATTTTTATAGCTGCTTCCTGGAAAAAGGATTTCTCTTTCGGCAGAAGCAATGCTGGCGGTAGGGATTTCACTTCTGTCGAGCTGCTACCACCATTGGCAGGAAGTACACTTATTGCAATTACGGTTTTTGCAAGTAAACACAATACAAAGTGGAAAGCGTCTTCTCTGCGCATTCTTTGCTTTCTTCCTGGCAAAACGTCAATATTGCCACTTCTAACTGACACGTATGGCAGGCAGCCACAAACTTCTCCTTCTTAGTTGATGAATGATTTTTTCCCCTAACGAGGTATACAAAATGATTTCATAAGATCTAATGTGGAAGAGAAAATACACTATATTTTTAATTTTTTTAGTATGATGCAGGCACTCTCTCCGATAACAATACAGTCTGCAATACGGCATATACTATATATAGCACTGCACACGTTCCACAACCTAACCAAGCTGCGCTCGCTTGCTCTTTAATGCCTGCACTCCTATACGCATCTGTGTAGGCAGCTACATACTCTGGGGATTTACCGACCAACCTAAGTTGTGGAACGTTAGGGGGTATAGCATATGCCAATATTACACCTATTATACCCCCAAGGAAACCTGCTATAAACCACAACGTCTTATTTGTATCAACCTTCGCATCCTCTGTCGCCACTTTTGCAATTGACACAACATCTTCTGCACTGAAAATCGGCACTGATGTCACCATCAATAAACTCAATGCCACTACGCAAGCTGTTACTTTTCTCACCATTTCTTATCAGTACCTCCCTTCTAAAATTGTGTCTTAGTGAATGTTTTTATTAAATTATCTTTATTATCCAATCATTTTCGAGTAACTGCTCTCTTCCCCCTACTTCATTTTTACCTCCTTTCTTAGTTGCTTCTAACTTCCGCTTTCACTTTAACTAAAAAACCTCCTCTTTCCGCATTCTATTTCAAAAGATAAAAGCATTTTAAAATTTTACATAATTTTAATCTTTTTCTACAAGTCTACAAGAGTAAGCCAAAAAATTATACTAAAATCTTATTCACATTATTACTATGACTGAATGATACTATTTAAATCATACTCCAAATAACATGCCAAACTACATCTGCCCCAAAAATAGACATCAACTGAGGCATTTTGCAAAATTTTTTTATTTTCTAATCTCTTGTAATAATTTTCACAATTATAATATGATTTAACTTAAAGAGAGGAAAATGCCACAACATGGCAGTAAAAGTGGCATTAATAGGATATGGTTACTGGGGACCTAACCATGCACGCGTTTTTAACGAATTGCCCAATTGTAAACTTATCTATATTTGTGATAAGCAGAAAACAAAGCTGCAAAAAGCAAGACAAAAATATCCCAACTTAAAGCTCACTACAGATTATCGTGTGATAAAAAAAGATAACACAATAGACGCTGTAGTTATTGCCACACCGGTCTCCACTCATTATTTACTTGCAAAAGAATTTTTAACCAGCGGTAAACACGTTCTTGTCGAGAAACCTATGACAAATAATTTAGAACACGCAAATGAACTCTTCTCAATAAGCTTGAAAATGAAAAAATTACTGATGGTAGGACATATATTTCTTTACAATCCCGCAGTCATTAAAATTAAAGAATTGCTAAATAATAAATACTTCGGGAAACTATATTATATTGATTCTACACGTATAAATTTAGGCCTTTTTCAGCCGGATGTAAGTGTTATATGGGATTTAGCTGCACATGACGTCTCTACTATATGCTTTTGGCTAAATAGTGCACCTAAGGCTGTAAGCGCTATTGGGAAGTGGTATGTCAGAAAAAATATAGAAGAAACAGCATATCTTACTTTATTTTTTGACAATGATATTCTATCCCACATTCACGTCAGTTGGTTAGCACCTGTAAAATTACGTAAAACGATTATAGTTGGCAAAAAGCGCATGGCAGTTTATGATGATACGGAAGTGGTAGAGAAGGTAAAAATTTACAACTGTGGTGTTGTAAAAAATCCAGAAACTTTCGGAGAGTTCCAACTTACATATCGTTCTGGAGATGTAATTAGTCCAAAAATTGAGCCTTTAGAGCCACTAAAACTAGAATGTTCAGAGTTCATAAATTATATAAAAAATAACAAAACTACTCACTTTACAGCACTTAATGGCATAGAGGTGGTGAAAATTTTATCTGCTGCAGAGAAATCATTGCAATCTGGGGGTAAAATTATTAAATTAAGCAATGGATAAAAAGAGAAATATAGTCATTTATCGCAATGTGCATCTTGGCAAGAATGTGAAAATTGAAGAATTTTGCATCATAGGGAAACCGCCAAGGGGTAAAAAAAATGGCGAATTACAAACAATTATCGGTGACAACACTATTATACGTTCATCAACAGTGATCTATGCAGGCACGAAAATCGGCAATGGCTGTCAAACAGGACACGGAGTTTTAATTAGGGAAAACAACGTTGTTGGCAACAACTGTAGTATAGGGACAAATTCTGTATTAGAACCAGATAACGTGATAGGTGATAACGTAAGGATACATAGTAATTGCTTCTTAGAAAGTGTAAAAATTGAAGACAACGTTTTTATCGGGCCTGGTGTTGTTTTTACTGACGACCCTCACCCGCCATGCCCTATGTTCAAGAGGTGTGTTGGTGGCGCAATAGTGAAAAAGAATGCAAAAATAGGGGCAAATGTTACAATTCTACCTGGTATTATTATTGGTGAAAATAGTTTAATAGGAGCGGGGGCAGTTATTACTGAAAATGTCCCTAAAAATAAAGTAATTATTGGGAATCCTGCAAAAGTAATAAAAGAAATTAATTCGCTAAAGTGCTGGAAAAAATTTTTTAAGAGGCCTTATATATGGGAAGAAAAATAATGCTTATAATCCCTGTGTATAATGAAGAAACGAAAATAGGTAAAGTCTTAGCGAGGATTGTACCGGGTACTGTGGATGAAGTAGTAGTTGTCAATGATGGCTCAACAGATAAGACAAGCGAAATAATAAAATCATATAATGTTTCTATAATTACCCACACATATAAACGAGGAGTCGGGGCATCTATTAGGGATGGTATAGACTATGCATTAAAGAATGGTTTTGAGATTGTAGTAATAATGGCTGGCAACGGTAAAGATGATCCTCGTGAGATACCGGAATTGGTAAAACCAATAATTGAAGAGGATTATGATTATGTGCAAGGGTCTAGGTTCTTAAGCAAAAGCAATCATAGGTGGAAAAATACTCCTCTCTTTCGTATCATATCTATAAAGCTTTACTCTGTAGTGTGGAGAATATTGCTAAGGAAGAAACTCACAGATGTGACTAATGGTTTTAGAGCGTACAAGACGAAAATTTTTGAAAAAATAAACATATGGCAAAAATGGTTAGATACTTACGAACTAGAATATTATATACATTACCAAGTGATAAAATTTAGGTTATAAGATGAAAGAAGTGCCTGTGAATAAAATATATCCTCAAAAAGGCAAGTACACTAAAATTCGTGTACTTGTTGACTGGTGGAAAATAATAAAACCTCTTATTTATCTTTCCCTACGAATAAAGAAGTGAAGTTCACTGTAAAAACGTGACCATTTACATCACAAAAATTGTGTCAATCTAACAATCAAACTTTTATCTTTATTACTTTTTTATCCCTCCTGTTGTAGTTCCCCAATTCGACACGCAAGAAACTAAACATGGTTTTGACAGTGTTGGAGAATATCATATTTGTGTACTTTATTTCCCTCTCACTGCCATCTATAAGCACTGTTTTATAAGGAAAACGATGAACAAATATGTTGATGCTGCAAACAATTTTTTCTGGACAGTTAGTATAATTTCCTTCTATAGGTGCAAGTTCTATATAAATTTCTTTCTCTGTTTTTCTTGTCAAAATTTTCTGCTTAATAAATTCGTTATTAAGAAAGTATTGTTGAGTAATACCATCATCTTCGTAATAATTAAATTTTACATTCTTGTAAGGATAAATATTTAATTCTATTTCTGAAATAGGAGAAGACAAGTTGTCTTTTACAGTGCAAGTCGGTATAATTGAGCCTAATTTTATGTAGATAGGTATTTTCTCCAAAGGTATCTTTATCTTTTTTTCACAAGGCCCTCTAATTATCTCTTTATTCTCCAATGAAACCCAAGTCCCTTTTGGGAAATACGCTTCTCTTTCAAAAATCTCCCCTGGACCATATGCAGGAATTACTAAAATCGCATCCCCTATCAGGTATTCTTCCTCAAATAAGTACGAATTTTTATCCTCTGGATATTCAATATATAACCCACGGATAATTGGTAAACCTTTCTCAAAACATTCTCTTGCAAGAGTATAAAAATATGGAAATAAAGCATACCTAATCCTTACATATTTCTTGAAAATTTCAACTACCCTTTCTGAATACTCCCAAGGTTCTCTTGGGCCACCTATAGAATGTGTCCTAAAAATAGGCGAAAAGCAACCAAACTGCACCCATCTAATGTATAAATCTTCGGGAATTTTTGCACCAAAGAAGCCGCCAATGTCATGTGACCAGTACACTGCACCAACGTTGCCTCCTTTATGAGTGTAAGAAATTTGATACCTCAAAGTTTCAAAAGTAGAATATGTATCGCCAGAGAACTGCACCGGGTATTTATGCGCTCCCATGCCGCCCCAACGTGAAAGTATCACAGGTCGGCGGTTGTCACTTGTATTTTTTGCTGCTTCAAAATAAAACCTATTTACCCACTGCTGTGAAGGGAAACCCATATTTTCCAGGTTTCCTACATTACCATCTACCCACCAAAAGTCTACACCATCCTCCAAGAATTTAGTGAAAATTTCTTCCACCCAGGCGTCCACATATTTCCTGTCAGTCCAGTTACAATAGTATTCTTGCATCTCCGGTATGCGCGATTTGATTTTATCAAGATATGGGTCATCTGGATGTAATCTCATAGGAACATCATAACCGGGATGGTCATTTAATCCAATACGCACATTTTGCTTTTTCACCTCTTGTAGAAATTTTTTATAGTCCGGGAAAAATTCTCTATTCCACTCATATCCGTCCCAACCGTGCTTACGCCAATCTGTGTCAATTATGAACACATCTATAGGAATATCTAACTCTTTAAATTTTTTTATTATTCCTAAAATATCGGTATCTCTGAACTTATACCACTTGGAGTACCAGTAGCCGAACGCCCATTTAGGTATAAGAGGAATTCTACCAAAAAGCTTTATAAAATCCACAAATGCTCTCTTATAATTCTTGCCATAACCGAACATAAACCAATCCTGGAATTCCCAGTCACTTCTCCTTTTCACCCATCTGGTATTCACATCCCATAACAGCTCACAACAATTTCTAAAAATAAAGTATCCTCTTTTGGATATCAAGCCCTCGGAAAATCTCTCTTTTGACTTACCATCCGGGAATTTAAACAAATCTAGCATTGCACCCCCTATGTTCTCTTTATCAATAATTCCAGGCTGCCAAACTACATTCCTGCCACAAAATGTGTCAAAAACAGTAAAATATATGTTTCCTATATCTAACGGCTTGCCGTCAGGTAAAAGCCTCAATTCAAAATATTCCGTCCTTAGCATAAAAAATTTATCTTTCCATTTCGCTACATGCCCAACTTCCTCGCTAAACTCCGGCTGCATCATCACAGGTACTTCATCATCGAAAACTGCCTTTCGCGAGTATTCCAGGCGCAAAAGAGACGGCGAATAAAGTGTTATGCGATAATTATTATTGGCGCCAACAATATACTTAACCGGCTTTTGCGAGATTTTTTTCGTCTCATCCATCCACTTCATAGCTCCTCTCTTCTACTATTTAATTCCTCCACTCTTTAAGAACTGCAAAATGAAGCAATAATTTCTACATATGCTCCGCACATAGAGGATTAAAATTGATAATTCTCTTAAAAATTATATAAAATTATACCTCATATGGTGCGAAATATTACGTATTTTTTTCTAAAAACATCCGTAACTTTATTTCTCATACCAGCAAATGTTATAGGCATCAAATGGATAGTAAAGAATTTGCAATGTATAGACCTAAAAAGCAATAAACCTCTTATGTTTTTTTTAGCCGGAGCTTTAATATACGTTCTATTTCATATCTTTATCTTACGATTTACTTGGCTACACGTACTAGGACATGAATTGACCCATGCGCTATTTAGTTTACTTTCTGGCGGTAAAGTGTTAAAAATCAAAGTTACCCCTAAAGGAGGATATGTAAGAGTATCGCATTCCAATTTGTTAATAACGCTTGCACCATATTTTTTCCCTTTTTATCTCGTGGTGTTTCTCACTCTCTGGCTTATAGCTAAACATTTTTATGGAGAAATTGTCAAACACTACAATAACTATATTATTCTATTTTTCGGCTTCCTCTTTGGATTTCATTTTCTCTTCACAGTAGAATCTCTGCATATCCACCAACCAGATTTGAAAGTATTTGGTGTAATATTTTCCTTGGCATTAATAACATTTGCCAATGAATTAATTATAGCAATAACGTTAAAAATTTTCTCCCCCACAACCGTCTCTTTGAAAAATTTATGTGAATATATCCTGTCACAAGAAAAAATTTTCTGGTGTGGAGTATTAGATATATTAAAAAAATACATGCCCATTATCATAAAGACCATAGCTAAGCTAATTCAACAATGTACAATAAGGAGATAGCAATACAATTAACTGGTGTAACGAAAAAATTTAACAACACAGTCGCAGTAAATAATTTGAACCTAGAAGTCTATTGGGGAGAGATCTTTGTTCTCCTAGGGCCAAATGGTTCTGGAAAGACCACCACTATAAAACTCATCTCGGGCTTATTAAAACCAACTTCTGGCAAAATTTACCTTAACGGCATAGACCTCTCTCTCTCCCCGCTACAAGCTAAACAAATGATAGGCCTCATCCCAGATACACCTATACTTTACCCAAAGCTCACAGGATATGAATTTTTAAAGTTTGTTGCCTCTGTGTATAAAATTAAAGATTTAAAAAGGATAAATGTTCTATTAGAAGAATTTGAACTTTTAGACGATGCAGGCAAACTTATTGAATCCTACTCGTACGGCATGAAACAAAAACTTATTTTTTGCGCAGCTCTGCTGCACGAACCACGAATACTCATAATTGACGAACCCTTTATGGGTTTAGATCCAAAAACTATTCGCTACTTGATAGAACTATTCTCAAAACTTATGAAAGAAAATAAGACTGTTTTTGTCTCGACGCACATACTTGAGCTAGCAGAAAAGTTTGCTACGCGTGTTGGTATAATAAATAAAGGTGTGTTAGTATCTGTGAACACTATTGACGAGCTCAAAAATAAACTTATAGGCAATGAAAGATTAACTTTATTGGAAGATGTATTTTTTAAACTCACCCAGCCTGTCTCAAAAAATTAAAAAAACATGCTGATACAGTTGCTGAAAATTGAATTACTATCTCTCAGAAACACTGTAAAAAGCATGAAGTTGTCAAATTATATAACTTCTTCTATATTATTTACTGTAAGTTGCTTTTTCCTACTAGGAATATATATGAGCTTCTATCGTGCGTTATCTCACCTTGAAACTTTACCTTTTATAGGAGGATTCATAACTATAAAAATCATATCAATCCTATTTTTGTCATTCTTTCTGATGCTAATATTTTCGAACATAATTACATCCCTTTCTACAATATTTTTAGCTTCCGATATTGAATTTTTATTTTCCCTACCAGTAAGATATGAAACTGTATTTCTGTGGAAATTTTTGCAAACGTGTTTTTATGCCTCCTGGTCGATTTTTCTAATTTTATTGCCGCTCATCATTGCGTATAACAATATCAAAAAAGCTTCATTGCTAATTTATCCTCTGATACTCATCTCTTTGATTTTTTTCTTCGCAATCACCTCTTTTTTAGGTGTACTTATAAACTTATTATTGTTAAAATTTTTCCCAAGCAAAAAATTGCGTGACGCAATGCTTGTGGTATTTATATTTACTGGTGTTGCAATATGTGTAATTTTTAGATTTTTGGAGCCAGAACGTTTGCTTTATCCGGATAAACTTTACCAAATCGCACAATACATAATGTTCTTAGAAACACCTACAGTTATATATTTACCTAGCTGGTGGATAACAGCGATTATCAATTCTTTCATTGCAAAAAACTACTCCGAGAGTATTTTTTACTTCGTCGTATTGTTCCTGGTGACGTTTTTTTTCATCTATATCTTATGGTTATTGGGCAAATATAATTTTTTCAATTTATGGGACAGGATATACTGCTCTCAGACTGCAAGTAAAAAAGAAAATATTGCAACTACAATGCAAAAATATATAAGATATCCTAGTAAAGCAAAGAATACGTTATTTTCACTTCTTTGGAAGGATATAAAAATATTTCTCCGAGACACTACTCAATGGACACAACTTCTTTTTTTAACAGCTCTAATAGCAGTCTACCTTTTCAATATATACAAATTACCATTGGACAATCTATATCTTAAAAATCTTATCGGATATCTCAACATAGGACTATGCGGATTTGTAATATCTGCAGTAGCTCTGCGTCTACTCTTCCCCATGATAAGCTTAGAAGGGAAGAAGTTATGGTTTTTGCGAGCTGTACCAATAAAAACTGAGACGTTGATTTGGGAAAAGTTCCTTTTTGGTGCAGTGCCACTGGTGGTCTTAAGCACTATTATCTCTGTAGTATCAAATATTTTCCTTCAAACATCACAAAGCATTTTCATTCTATCTTCTGTAATAATAATGGTACACACTTTTGTGATTGCTTTTTTTGCTGTATGTATGGGGACAATTTATCCCAAATTTGACTACAAGAACATACCGGCAATAGAAACTTCGCCTGGTGGAATTTTATTTATGATATGGAGCATGTTCTATATTATATTTACAGTAGCGCTATTTGCGGGTCCCGTATATGCTTCTTTTATAAAACAGTTATTCAAAAAACAAATAGAGGTAAAAAACTTTTATATATTTTCCAGTTTAATATTTAGTATAATAAGTGTGATTATAGCAATCTTTTCATATAAAGCTGCCAAAAAGAAACTTATAAATTACGAAGAAATATAGAAAAAATATTGCATCAAAACACAAAGGGCTTCTTGTATATGATGCAAAACCATTAGTTTATAACAACAAACAATGATTTTTAATTAAATAGAAAGTGAGGACAAACATGGCATATTTCCCAGAAGATGTAGAATATGGACTAAACGTAGTGTGGGGTGTCAAGGGTTCCTCGGGAAATCCAGATTACAAGTATAAATGTCCAAAATTGATAGAATTTATGAAGGACTTAGACATTTCCTTGACAAGGATAGGCATTTCATGGCGCGACATTGAATCTGAAAAAGGTAAATATCAATGGGAAGAAATGGATAAACTTATAGATTTCTTACATAACAATGGGATAAGAATATTAGCTGTTATTGCGTGCGCACCGGATTGGGCGATTGAAGGCACTGAAAGCGACTTAGAAGCGTTCAATGAGAGAGGCATCGGTAATCTTTACTCAGTAGTATGGCCCAAAGAGAAATATATGAATCATTTCCTTGAATTTATGAAAAAAGCCTTAGAACGATATAAAGGGAAAGTGAAATATTTTGAATTTTGGAACGAACCAGATGGTATGGGTGGACCTGTGCCGTTACGCGGCAGTGATGGAAAAATTATAGATATACGTTACGAAGGTAATGCAAGAAGATACACATATTGGTTAAAAGAATTATATAAAATTATCAAAGAAATAATTCCAGACGCAAAAGTAGCAGCTGGTGCTTTAACCAATCCGCATACCAACTTTATAAAAGCAATATACAGTTCTGGAGGGAAAGGATATTTTGATGCTATAAGTTTACATCCATACGGAAATGAGTCTGTGAATATAGAATGGATTAAAAAATGTAGAGAAGTTATGCTAAGTTACGGAGATTACAAAACCGAGATTTGGGTTACAGAGTTTGGGTGGTGCACTTTTGGCAAAATGGATGAATTTATGGGCAAATATATTGCAGAATTAGAAAGGCAAGGTGAACGGATAAGAGACGCTTTAGAAAAGTTTAACCAATATCCCTACATTACTCAAGTTTATCACCATACATTAAATGACTGGCCGTGGGCTGATGAAAATCCTAAAGCTGAGGAAGTCATACCTATGGGCCTGGTAGACAATGAACTGAATAAAAAGCCATCGTATGAAATATATAAAACATCTGTGGCGAAAATAAGAAAACAGCGAGAAGAAAATAAAGAATTTATTGTTCCAGAGATATTTTTTGCCGGCTCTCCAGCAATAATCGAATATAAAGGCAAAGAAGAAATTATCTCTTTGGAAGTGCCTGACGGCTGGGAAATAAAAACTGTGAATAATAACAAATTTGAAATAATTCCAAAGTTACAAAAATATACAGGAGAAACGTTTCCTATTATTTTAAGAACAGACAAAAAAGAATATAAAAAATATGTTGAAGCAGTCTCTCCAATACAAATTGCGCAATCTGTAGAACAAAACAACCATCTTGAGCCAGGTGTGAAAGCACAAATAAGCCTAACAACATGTAATATTTCACCTAACAATGTGCAAGGTAAAATAAAAGTAATTCTTCCAAAAGATTGGAGTGCATCAGAAGCAGAAAAAGAAATTATTCTTTCTCCGCAAGAATATAAAAATATTTCGTTTGATATTCTCCCATCAGAAGGACTCAAACCTGATAGGTACAATTTACGCGCAAAAGTGGAAATGAATGGTATAGAAGTTAAAGAAATAAACTTTACAAAAGGTATAAATCTTATGTGCAAAATGATAAATGGTAAGGTTTTTACTACAGCATTACTTCTAAAGACACCTCTACATCGCATAGAGCACCCCAAAATAGAGTCTTACATAAATTTCTGGTATGATGAAAATTATTTATACTTTGGTTGCATTATAAAGAAAAACAAACTTATACAAAGGAAGGTGGGTTACGAAATGTGGTTAGAGGACAGTGTGCAGTTGTGTTTTGATGCGCTCTCAAATGCTGTAGAAGGCGGTGGCTACGACTTGGATGATTACGAATACCTATTTGCTTTAACTTCCGAAGGACCTATTGTATGGCGCTATGCAGCACCTGAAGAAGTAAGCTATGTTGGCAAGGTGGACAAAAATATTTCTCTTGATGTAGAACAAACGGAAGGAAAAATCATCTATAAAGCAGTGATTAGTTGGGAAGAGTTAAAACCTTTTGATATAACCAAGATGAAACTATTACCTTTCTCTGTGTTGATAAATTATTTTGATGAAGAAAAAGGTGTAAGGGAAACGATACATTTTGGGGGAGGGTTAAAAGATGGCAAATTCCCATACGAAAATGTGGCATTACAATTTGAGGAAAGGAGTAGCGGGAAAAAATGAAGATAGGAATAATGGCAGATTCACATGAAAATATGCCAAAGATAGCAAAAGCAGTTGAAATTTTCAATAAAGAAGGAGTGAACAAAGTATTTCACGCAGGAGACGTCATTTCTGCAATTACAGAGAAAGAGTTTAAAAAACTAAACTCCAAATTTATAGGTGTTTTTGGGAATAATGATGGTGAGCAACAATTGCTTCGTCATGCTTTCGCGCCCTTCGGCGGTGAATTTTATAGCACCTGCTACGTTGGGACCGTGGAAAATAAAAAAATAATAATGTTCCACGAACCCATTTTAATTGATGAACTAACGAGGAGCAGCGAGGTTGATATTATTATATATGGGCACACACATAAAATTGATATCAAGAAGGAAAACAACGTACTAATTATAAACCCGGGGGAATGTGGCGGATGGATATACAATAAGCCTACAATAGTTATTTTAGAATTAGAATCAATGGAACCGCGAGTAATTGAGTTATAGATTTTTCTTTCCGAGACAAGAAAGGAGGAAAAAATATTTTATGATAAAATTTGGCACTTCCGGCTGGAGAGCAATTATTGCAGAGGAATTCACCTACGACAATGTGAAAATAGTCTCAACTGCTATAGCAAATTATATATTAGAGGAGGAAAAAGTCCTACCTAAAGAAGTTGTAGTAGGATATGACACACGTTTTATGTCAGAAGAATTTGCCAAAGTTTCTGCCTCTGTACTGGCAGCCAATGGAATAAAAGTATGGTTCACCTCTCGTGATACACCCACTCCTGTAATTGGATACGAAATTGTACGACGTAAGATTGTAGGAGGAATAAACATCACAGCTTCCCACAACCCTCCAGAATACAATGGCCTTAAATACTCGTCTTCGTGGGGAGGACCTGCTATACCAGAAATAACCAAAAAAATAGAAGCGAATTGCAAGCTCTTAACAGAAAGGAGTGCCACAGAGAGAATAAAATATTTACCCTTTGAAGAAGGTGTAAAAAAAGGAATTATAGTCATATTTGACCCACGAAAAGAATATTACAAACAGATAGAGCGTCTTGTAAATTTTGAAGTAATAAGGAAGGCGAGGCTACGCGTCGTTGTAGACATACTTTTTGGCACTGCGAGAGATTATTTGGACACACTGCTCATAAATAATGGAATAAAGGTTGAGACATTACACAACTGGCGCGATGTAATGTATAACGGCTCTACTCCTGAACCAAACCAACAGAATCTGAGGGCACTCATTTCTACTATCAAAAAGGAGAGGGCAGCTTTAGGTGTTGCAGTAGACGGTGACGCGGATAGATTCGGCATAGTAGACAACAAAGGTAGATTCTACACACCAAATCAAATAATCTCTGCTCTCCTGTGGTACTTGTTAAAGACTCGCAAATACACTCGGGGAAGAAATTTTGTAGTAGCGAGATCTGTGATGACAACTCATATGATAGACGCCATCGCTAACAAACACAATATCCCAGTAAGGGAAACACCTGTAGGATTTAAGTTTATAGGCGAAGTAATGATGAAAGAGCCTATGCTAATTGGTGGAGAAGAATCTGGAGGATTGACTATTTATAATCATATTCCTGAAAAGGACGGAATCTTAGCGTGCATTTTAGTAGTGGAGATGCTCTGCTGGGCACGTAAATCCTTACAAAGCATATTGGAGGAAATATACAAAGAAGTTGGGAAGTTCTACACGGAACGCATAAATTACCACCTGACTGAGGAAAAAATGCGAGAGGTGATGGAAAAACTGGACAAAAAGCTACCAGAGAGCATAGAAGGCATGCGGGTTATAGGAGTGAACCGCTTGGATGGGTACAAACTACTATTTGACGATAATAAAAGCTGGGTAGGGATACGTGTTTCTGGCACAGAGCCTGTAGTACGATACTATATAGAAACTGACACACGGAAAAAATTACAAAAGCTGAAATCCTGGGGAAAAAAATTTATCTTAGGCGAAGATGGCAAATAAAATTATTTTTTATCTCCTTCTTCTTTTCCCTCCTTTAATGTTTTACACTGGTGCGAGAGATCATTTCTTGATAAAAACCACCTTTGCACAACTTTTGGGTTTATGGTTATTGTTATACACTGAGTGGCACAAAGGCAAAATTTTCATCTTACGTGACAAAACAGCTATAATGATTTTATCTTTCCTTATTATAACTTTTCTTTCATCTTTGCAGGCAAGATATCCTTTTTACGCAATACGCAACTGGTTGAACATTTTAATACTTGCCGTAGTGTTCTTCTATTCAAAATATTTCACTACACAACCTACTATTGAGAACATTGTTAAATTTGAAACCTTAGTCTCTTGCATGGTATCTCTATATGCAATATTACAGAAATTCAACATAGATATATACTCGTGGGAAACAAACTTTGGCGGACGCCCTGGTAGCACTTTCGGCAATCCAAACTTCCTGGCCGGATATCTAGGGATAATGCTTCCTGTAAGTTTGTCAATGTACCTACACACTTTAAATTTTCTCCATCTCTTAGCAACCTTAACTATTTTTTCCTCTTTACTATTTACCGAAACGCGTGGCGCATGGATTGCATGTATTGTTAGTTTAGTAATATTTTTTGTGCTTGCGATAAACATAACGAAAAAACTGAAGAAACATTTGATCTATATATTTATCTTCTTAGGAATATGTTTACTGATGGGGTTTCCTTTTGTGGTATCGCGAGTTAAGAATTTCTTCAACATAGACGACCCATCTGTCAAAGAGCGCATCTTTAAGTGGGTGACAGCATACGAAATTTTCAAACATAAACCCTTTTTAGGAACAGGCTTGGGAAATCTAAAAGTCCACTACGCTATCTATCAGGCAAAAGTACGCAAAAATATAAACATTCCTTTACGTGGCACTAGTGAAAGTAATGTCCACAATGATTATTTACAGTTACTCTCAGAGACTGGCATTTTGGGTATAACAAGTTACGTTGGAATATTTGTGTTATTCTTCTTTTCATTTATTCAAAAAAATTTTTTATCTAGCAACCTAAAAGTTTATCTTCCGATGAATACAAAATATCTTCTGATAGGATTTATTGCTGGTATAGCTTTCTTTTTAACATATTCTCTCTCAAACTTCCCTTTATCCATAATACCCACTGCAATAATTCTATTTTTCTACTTAGGTAGTGTGGAAAATCTATATCTATTTGAGAAAGAGTATAAAACTTACCATCAAAACTTTTCGGGTATAAAAAAAAGTCTTCCTTTACAAATAGCAAAGGGGGTTATGTATTTTCTTATCGTGTATATTTTTGTCGTTCCTCCATTTATTGCGGAAATTTACCGCTACAGAGCCGAGCAGACTGAAAAATACAATGACCTACACACTGCGATAAAATATTACATTAAAGCTATAAAGACCGATTTTTACAGGTCCGAATTTAGTACGTATTATTTAGGAATGATATATGTCAAATTAGGTAAATATGATGATGCTATTGAAATGTTTAAAAAATCTATTTCTTTGCGCAACTACGGTGAAGTTTATAACAATTTGGGGAATTGTTATTATTTGAAAAAAGATTATCAAAATGCTTTAAAAAATTGGAAAATGGCTCTGTATTTGGGATTGCCAACAAAAGACGATGAAGAAAAGGTTAATAACAACATACGTATTGTTTCAAGACTAATCCATGATGAAATTTAACATACCAACACAACTAACTTTATATAGAATAATTTCAACTTTTATAATCATAACCCTGCTCCTACTACACAGTCCTATCGCTTCAATTTTAGCAACAATTGTTTTTTTATTCGCAATGTTAACAGACTTTTACGACGGTTTAATAGCACGAAAATATAACCAAGTGAGCGAATTTGGCAAACTTATCGACCCTATAGCAGATAAAATACTTGTGCTTTCTATATTCATACTATTCATTTTTATACAACCGCTCTCTGTATCATTTATTTTAGTGCTCATAATGATCTTACGGGATATAACGATCACGGCGTTCAGGCTACTAACTAGAAAAAAAAGAGGAGAAACTTTGCCTGCGGAGACCTTAGGTAAAATAAAAACCACAGTACAAATGTTTTCTATATTGATAATAATGACTTCTTACAATCTCCATCTTCACAAAATAATTCAACAAGATTTACTAAAACTCATTTCTTTATCTCTTACTGTGATATGTTGTATTTTTTCAGTTGTTTCGGGTTGTGATTATTTATATAGGTACTATCTAACATTCACTTCCCGCAAAGAGTAATTTTCAAGTGATAATGAAAAGGATGCTCTTGTTTAAATTTGTCATTGCAGAATTTTTTCCAATTGATTTTTGTCTACTATTTTTGCATATAATTTCTAATACTCTTATTTAACATTTCCCTAACGCAGGGAAAAATAAAAATGTTATGAAGACGGGAAACATACCTGTAAAAATTATCTTTGCTGAGACAATAGTTGAGGCTTTTGAAAAAGCGGTAAGTGTAGTTTGGAACGAAGGTATTTCAATACCTACGGAGTATGATATTCATGAGGTGGGGAACGATAAAAAAGTCTACAGGAGTGATCCTCCAAGCAAAGATGCAACCGTGACAATAGTGGTGGAAGACCCATTTAAAGAGCCACGATACCCAAAAGCCTTCTATGATAGCTTAGAAAACTTGGGTAAATACATACATGAAGTAATTTCTGGAGTGAGAGATTATAGAATAAAAACCAGTGATGACACTACTAAGGCAACGTACTGGTCTTACACATATCACAATCGGCTATTTAACTATAAAACAAATGGCACGATAATTAATCAAATAGATATCATGATAGATAAACTCTCTTCTGTTTACTATTCGCGGCGCTCACAGGCAATAACATGGAACCCGGCAATAGACAACACCATCTCCGATCCACCATGCTTGCAGCGGATCTGGTGCAGACTAGTAGAGTGCAATGGTGAATATGTCCTTAACATGAATGCTCATTGGAGATCACATGATTTATTCAAAGCTTGGATTGAAAATGTTATAGCATTAACTGAATTGCAAAAACGTATTGCTGAGAAAATCTCCCAAAAAACAGGCAAAAAAGTTATAGTTGGAAGATATTGCGAGATGAACGACTCCTTACACATCTATGGCGCATACTTCAAAGACGTGGAGAGATTTCTTGACAGTCTCTCAAGGAAAACTTCTATTGAGGAACGTGCCTGGACAACAGAGTTCGTAAAGCCCTTCTTCAAAGAAGGACTAAAACAGCTTCTGGAAGAAGAAGGAGATTTTATGACAGAGGAGAAAAGAAAAATTTTAGAAGAAGAAATAAAAAGATTAGAAGAATGAAATGACATTACAAGAAATAATATTCAGATTGCAAAAATTTTGGTCGAAGAAGGGCTGCCTAATTTACCAGCCTTATGATATTGAGAAGGGAGCAGGGACTTTTAACCCTGCAACTTTCTTAAGATGTCTTGGGAAAAAGCCCTGGGCTTGCGCTTATGTAGAGCCTTCGCGACGACCTACAGACGGCAGATATGGCGATAACCCAAATCGTCTACAGAGGTATTACCAGTTCCAAGTAGTAATAAAGCCTGCACCGAAAAACATACAACAAATGTACATCTCAAGCTTGAAGGGTTTAAACATCGATCCTAAAAAGCACGATTTACGTTTTGTGAAGGACGATTGGGAGTCACCAACGCTGGGCGCCTGGGGGGTTGGTTGGGAGGTGTGGCTTGATGGTATGGAAATTACACAATTTACCTACTTCCAGCAAATTGGTGGTATAGATCTAGACCCCATAACAGTGGAAATAACTTATGGTCTTGAGCGCATAGCTATGTACTCGCAAAAAAAAGACAACGTCTTTGACGTCATATGGCACAGGGACGTCACATATGGCGATTTACATAAAAAAGATGAGCAACAATTTTCTGTGTACAATTTTGAACAAGCAAACATAGAGATAATAAAGGCGCATTTCGACAATTACGAAAAAGAAGCCATTCGCATGTTAGAATTGGGCTTATATTTACCAGCGTACGACTTCGTGCTAAAATGCTCGCATTATTTCAATTTACTTGACGCACGCGGTGTATTAAGCACTGCTGAACGCACAAATTACATCTTCCGCGTGATGACTTTATCCAACCGTGTAGCAAAAAAGTACATTGAAGAAAATGGCTAAGAAGAAAGCTAAAATTCAACACAAAACTGAGCACTCTGATGCCATCTTAGAGATATATGTTGAAGAAATGCCGTACGACTGCATCCATCCTCTTATAGAACAAACGAGAAACCTAGTTTCCGAATATCTTGAGAAACATATGGTAGTGTATAAAGATATAAGACTTTACACTACTCCAAGAAGATTAACTATACACCTGACAAGTGTGAATAATCTGACAAAAAATTTGATGAAAGAAATATTTGGCCCACCTAGGGAGATTGGTGTAGACAAAGATGGTAATTACACAAAGGCAGTGATAAAATTTTTGGAAAAAAACAATGCAAAGATTGAAGACCTATGTATTCGCAAAAAAAATGATAGAGAATACTTTTGCATTATTAAAAACTACGGGAATGAAAATGTCACTACAGTTTTATCTGGACTATTATCATACATAATAAACAACTTACAGCTGCCAAAACGTATGATTTGGGACGAGTCAAAGATGTCTTTCATTCGCCCTATAAGGGGCATATTGTGTATGTATGGCAAAAAACTTATTCCTTCAAAGATTCATAATCTATCAAGCTCTCATTTTACCTATGGCTTATTTCCTTCTCACTATCGCAGAATAAAAATAGAATCTACAGAAAAATATTTTGACGTTTTGAAGAACAATTACGTCATTGTCTCTCAAGAAGAAAGGCGTAAAGCAATTATCCATATATTAGAACAATTATCTAAAAAAGTTAACAAGAAAGTTCACAAGGAAGAAGAATTAATTGACGAAATAGTATATTCTACTGAATATCCCTCAGGTGTGCTATGCAAGTTCGATGAAGAATTCCTGTCCCTACCGGAAGAAGTCATAGTAGCATGTGTAAAAAACAAACAGAAATGTTTTCCTTTGTACGAAAAGGATGGTAGTATCTCACTAATGTTTATTGCCATACGCAATGGACTATCGGAACATCAGGAAATTGTCAGTGAAGGATATTCGCGTGTTGTTGCTACACGCCTAAAAGATGCTAAATTTTTCATCGAGCAGGATAAAAAAATTCCTCTCTATTCCCGTATACTTAAACTAAAGGATTTTATATTCTATAAAGAGTTAGGAAGCTACTATAATAAAACTTTACGTGTAGCTAACATAGCATTACATATCAGTAAAAAACTCGGTCTAGTAGAAAATGTAGTAGAAATAAACGAAAGAGAGATAGAAAAAATATCCTGTGCTTCATTCGTCTGCAAAAACTTTAGTGACAAGCTTCTGAGAGCAGCTTTATTAAGTAAAACAGATCTAACCACGGAACTTGTAAAAGAATATCCAGAACTACAAGGTACTGCCGGGCGTATATACGCACTTTTAGAAAACGAAGATGTAGAGGTTGCCACTGCTATTGAAGAACACTATTATCCCACAACTACTGATGGTAAATTGCCAACTACACTGCTAAGTTGTATTTTAAGTATTGCAGACAAGGTGGATACCTTAGTGTGTGACTTTGCTATAGGTATTACTCCTACCGGCGCTGGTGATCCATATGGGTTACGTAAATGCGCAATTGGAATTATAAGAACCATAGTAGAGAAGAACATAGATATCGATCTTAGCAAATTGTTTGATATAGCTATTTCCTACATTCCTCCAAATATAAAATTTGACAAATTATCCCTTCTAAATAACCTATACGATTTTTTTAGAAAACGTCTGGAAACATTATTCTCTGCGCAAGGTTATAGGTATGATGAAATAAACGCTATACTTAATAAAAATTTTGACAATTTACCGGAAACACTTTTACGCCTATCTGCGGTAAAAATGCTACGCAATACTGAGAAATATAGCGAGATATTGACAGTGTTTAAACGAATAAATAACATATTAGAACAAGGCAAAAATGTGGTGATAGACGATAGTGCCCCGGATGTCAACTTAATGTATCAAGAGGAGGAAAAAGTCTTATGGGAAAAATTCTTAGAAATGAATCCAGAATATCTCTCTTATGTAGAGAATAAAAACTTTTCCGCTGCACTTCATATGATAGCAAATCTTTATCCTTTTATAAACAATTTCTTTGAAAAAGTATTAGTCATGACGGAAGAGACAAAAATAAGGGAGAATAGAATGAAAATTTTGAAAAATATAATTTCTTTGTTTGATAAAATAGCAGATTTTTCAGTATTACAGAATGAGTGACAAAAATAACAAAAATATAGTCTCTTCCATTTCATATCTTTTATCGTGGATTCTTCCTTTATCCTACTTCCTTATTTCCGTAATGTTCTATTTACGCACGTACGATTCTTGTCAGATAAAAATTACTTTGTTACAAATAAGTGGCGCTATAGTATTTGCCTTGTGGTTGATAAAAATTATAGAAAGTGGAAAAATTGTGGACAAAATCTTTTATCCTGTACTACTACCACTGATACTTTTTCTTCTTTCTGCTACTGTATCTTTCTTGCATTCACCATTTCGTGGAGCAAGTTTCTTTGAATGGATACGCCGTGTATATTATGTCATTTTTGCTTTAGTGATAATGAGTGAATTTAAGGACGAAAAAAAATATCGCCGACTCATATGGTTCCCAATAATAGCCGTAACAATAAGTTCCATATACGGGTTAATACAGTTTTTCGACATAAAGTTTTTCCCTCCACCGCCATCGCCTGGGCTTGATCCATTCATTTGGCGCGTAGCCTTCGGGAGTAGAATTTTCTCTACACATGGCAACCCGAACTTCTTTGCTGACTTTTTGGTCGTTATGGTTCCTATAGTGTTGTCACAAATATTTTTGACAAAAAATAAACTCTTTATCTTACTATTTCTGCTAATAACATTCAACGTTGTATATACATACTCAAAAGCCGGCTGGATTGGATACACTGCTGCTGTGGTAACTTTCTTTTTATTGTATGGTATCTTTTTTACACATGTTAAAAGAAAAAATATAATAAAATTGACAGTAGCTGTCGCAGTAGTGCTTGTAGTAATTTGTAGCGCAGGTGTAGCATATTTTATCAAACAAAGGACGGACTCTGTAAAATTTAGAGTATATACTTGGATGTCGACCTGGGAAATGATTCTCAAAAGGCCGATACTTGGCACAGGTATAGGAACTTTTTACCTAACATATCCTTTGTATCGCAGGCCACAAATATTCTTCATCGAAGGAAAACACAACACAGAAACAGATCACCCTGAAGATGAGTATTTAGAAGTATGGCATGACGAGGGATTGATAGGTCTTGGAATATTTATACTACTAATACTTACAAATATAATTTTAGGAATACGAACGTTATATACTTACACGCAAACCATCACTGAGCCGGAAACGAAAGAGTCACGGTTGAAAATGAAGCATGTACGACGCTTTTTACCAAGAGTATATTATCTATTAGGTGTACTTTCTTCTTTCATTGGACTATTGATACATAACTTTATGTGCGTTTCTTTGCGATTTGTTTCCTCTGGAATATTTTTAGGATTTTTGATAGGAATCATACCGACTACGTGCTTTTCAGGTATAGAAACGAAGGATGAAAGCACACATCCTTTTATAAAAAACCATCTTTTGCGTCGACTGCTGGAGGTTGCAATTGTCCTCGCTACAGCTATGTTGATCAAAATATATTATGGTTTTTTTGTTGGTGACATTCAACATAATATCGCCATATTCTACTCAAAGCAAGGCATCTGGAACAAAGCGCTAGAACATTACAACATTGTAAAGAAATATAATCCGTACTTTGTGATGGCACATTATTTCATGGGGAATGTTTTTAACGACAGGTTTAATTTAGAAAAAACTCACCATCCAGAGTGGGGCGATAGAATAATAAAGAAATCAGAGATTGAACATTATATACAAAAATACAGAAAAGACATAGAGCTGGGAAACAGAGAATTCAGGTTCAATGCAGAAAAAAACGTATACGAAGAATATCGTAATGATGCGCAACGCGCATTAGACAAGTATGATGACGTGAAAGCCTTAGCGCCTAATTATGTACAGACACACCATCAAGTTGGAGTTTTATATCTAAAACTAGGTGACCGCGAGCACAACCTTGGCAATTTAGAAAAGGCATACTACTACTATAACAAAGCAATTGAGAATTTTGAAAAATATAGAAACATAGACCCCATATTTTTGCACAATTATTTACGCATGGCTTATGTATATATGCGGCTTGGGAATCTCCAAAAAGCTGAAGAAATGTACAGATTGCACCTCGATTCGCCCAACATATGTAAGCGCGGACCACATAACATAATGTGGGAAGACTGGGGACAGCGAAGGAAAGGAGATTATTCTGAATCTGCGCTTAATTTAGGAAATTTATTGCTCCTGATGGGGAAACACAGTGAGGCGGAAGAAGCGTACAAACTTGCTATACACTACAACCCGCATAATATAAACGCCTGGCGCAATCTTGGAGTATTATATAAGAAAATGAACAAACTTTCCGAAGCTTATCAAGCATTCAGTGAGGTATTAAAATTAAATCCTAATGATATTGAGATAAAATCTATTATTGAAAACACCCGAAAGTAGAAAAAAACCACAATGGTAGCAACTGTTGTTCCTATATTCTTATTGCTTCTTTCTCCAATACTTGCTCTTTTGGCAAACTTTATCCCCGAGGCTGTATTAATTTCCTTTCTTATTACTGTTCCGCCTATTATATTCTTCACTAATCTCACCCGTAACCCCTATTATGTACAAATAATGCTGCTAAATGTTGGAATAATACTTATATGGACCAAGTATTTCCTAAACTCTGTAAGGAGGAAAGAGATGGTATGGTGTCCGACGGTTTTAGACAAACCGTTGATGGCCTTTTTCATAACTATAACAATTTCTATCTTTGTGGCGTACATTTTTCCACCAAAAATATTTAAAGAAGGCGCATTTAAAGGATTAGCTTTAGAACTCTATCATAGTATGTTAAACGAAAGCAGTCGGAATTGGCTATTGGTAGTAGTTAACTGGTTACTAGTTTATTGGATGTGTGTGTTTTTTATTCTCACATACAAAGAGTATAATTTTTATTTTAATTTAGCTTTCCTGACATCTTTAATTGCATCAATCTATGGCATTTTACAATACTTAGGGATAGAGCTGATATGGCCAAAAGTATTAAATCCCTTTGGAGGACGTTGTGTATCAACTTTTGGCAATCCAAACTTTCTATCGCCTTTTTTAATAATAATCCTATCATTACTCTTAGGAAAATGCCTATTTGCTACAAGACTCGTTGGAATATATTTTTTCATTTTTTGGGTAAATTTTCTAGCTTTGCTATGTACACTCACAAGGTCCTCTTGGATAGGTTTTGTTGGCGCTTCATTC
>Ga0197143_1000281_pt1 | contig 59544 bp, 59 predicted proteins | sample GBS70_MetaG_FD_148603 | JGI IMG/M metagenome (GOLD analysis project Ga0197143, IMG submission 148603) | Sediment microbial communities from Great Boiling Springs, Gerlach, Nevada, United States - GBS 70_MetaG | ecosystem: Environmental > Aquatic > Thermal springs > Hot (42-90C) > Sediment...
AGTAGTGCGAGCCAGGCGATGAGGATTCGCCACTGCATCCTACCCTCCCCCGGTAGTCTACCGATCCTCCACCGACACAATCTCCTACATGTCGACAAAACAGGTTACAATCTCGTAACAAAGCGCTCTCAACCCTCATCATCGCAGCCCGTCGAGCGGTCCGATGATCGCGCTTTCCCGGCGCTGCTCGCGAGTAGTCTCGCAGTCCATCGAGGCCCACAGGATCACGAGTCTGGCCGCTCGGGAAGCCCGCTTCAGCGCGCTGGCGATCCCCGTCGAGTCGATCGCTGAGACGCTGCGAGAGCGACATCCAGTGCGGGGGCACTGCCACCACGGTGCCCGACGCCACGTGGCTCCATAGCGAGCGCGATGAACCGCTGCTCGCCATTGCAGAACGCTGATGCGCCCCCACCCACAACAGTTCTATGCTGACCAGCGCCCCCGTCTCGCGTCGCCTCCGGCTACGTACTGTCGACGCGCTCTTGGTTCTCCTTCCAGTCCTCATCGAGCAATTCGCTTCGCCTCATGCCAGCCTTTTACCGCGATCCTTCGTCACGCACCGAGCGAACTCGTTCGCTCGACCCGACGATTCGCTCCCTCTGCTACCGGTTTACAGGAGCACTCTGCGCCTCCGGCTTTGACGACTGCGTGCTCAAGGAACCAACCTGCCCATCGAGTGATAAAGACTGTATGGCCCCTTGCGCCAGTGCACCGCCGAAAGCCGGGACAGTCTCCACGCTGAACCACTCACCAACGGTTCGAGAAGCACCCACGGCCGCTCCCAACGCGAGAAGCCACCTGCTTCCCCATCCGGTCATCGACAGGCGGTACACTTCGACGAGTGTGTAAGCGATCGACCGGGAGCGATCGTCAATGACAGTCGCGATCGAAGTGCAGGAACTCGTCAAGCGGTACGGGGACGTCACTGCGGTCGCCGGGATCGACTTCACGGTCGCAGGCGGAGAATTTTTTGCCTTCCTCGGTCCCAATGGAGCCGGCAAGACGACGACGATCAACATCTTGTGTACGCTGGCTCGCCCAACCAGTGGCCGAGCACGTGTCGCCAGCTATGATGTTGTCCGTGAACCCGACCACGTTCGTCAACGCATCGGCATCATCTTCCAGGATCCCAGTCTCGACACCCAGTTGACCGCGTGGGAGAATCTCGCTTTGCATGCCCGCGTCTATGGAGTCCCAGGTACCCTCTGGCGGCCACGTGCAGAACAGCTTCTCCGCCTGGTCGAACTGTGGGACCGTCGCCACCAGCTCGTCCGCACGTTCTCTGGCGGGATGAAACGTCGGCTCGAGTTAGTGCGGGGATTGCTCCATCGTCCCGAAATCCTCTTTCTCGATGAACCGACGCTCGGCTTGGATCCGCAGACGCGCCGACAAATCTGGTCCTATTTGGAAACGCTTCGTCACGAGACTGGCGTCACCTTGTTCCTGACGACGCACTATTTGGAAGAAGCGGAGCAATGTGACCGGGTGGCGATCATCGATCACGGCCGCATCATCGCACTCGATACTCCCGAGCGGCTGAAGGAACGCGTCGGCCGAGACATCATCGTCCTGGTGACAGTCGACAACGCGCGAGCTGCCTCGGAGCTGCGCGCGCGTTTCGGTCTCCAGCCCCTCGTCGTCGATGGGACGCTGCGCGTGGAAGTAGAGCAGGGCGACACGTTCATTCCTGAGTTGGTACGACAGCTTTCGGTACCGATCCACTCCATCAGCTTGCGACGCCCGAGTCTCGACGACGTGTTCCTCGCCCTAACCGGTAGACAGATCCGCGACGAAGAGGCCTCGAGTCTCGATCAGCTGCGCGAACGGGTACGGGCTAGGCGCTGAAAGGGCGAAAGGATGCGATGGTATGGCGTCCATCGAAGTCGCCGAGCGAGTCCGGCCACCCTCACTGCTTCTGCGCGCCTCGATCGGCGTGCTCACGCTCTGGCAACGAGACCTGCTTCGCTTCTGGCGCGACCGGACTCGTATCGCTGGTGGGCTCGCCCAACCCCTGCTGTTCCTGGCCATCTTCGGCGCAGGTCTCTCGCCCTGGATGGGTAATCTCGGCGGAACGATGCTCGGACCGGACTACTTGCAGTTTTTGTATCCCGGCATCATCGGCATGTCGGTCCTCTTCTCGTCGATCTTCAGCGCCGTTTCCGTCGTCTGGGATCGGGAGTTCGGTTTCCTCAAGGAACTGTTGGTCGCACCGATACCGCGCTGGTCGATCGTCATCGGCAAGGCGCTGGGAGGAAGCTCGACCGCGATGCTCCAAGGGCTTCTCCTGCTGATCCTGTCCCCCGTGATCGGTGTCAGACTCTCCCTCGGGACGATCCTCCTCCTGATCCCTCTCCTTTTCCTTCTCGCCTTCTCGCTCTCCAGTATCGGTCTGGTGATCGCAGCACGCATGCGTTCGACAGAGGGGTTCGGCCTGATCATGAACTTCCTGGTCACTCCACTGCTCTTCTTGTCGGGAGCGCTCTACCCGCTCAACGACTTACCGGCCTGGTTGTTCATCCTGACGCGCCTCGATCCGGTCACGTACGGTATCGACGCGATCAGGCGCATCGTCCTCTCCGCATCGGGCGTTCCCCAACCAGTCATCGATCAGCTCGGTGTGACGCTCTTCGGCCACCCGCTCGATCCGCTCACTGATGCAGCCATCGTGCTCGGCTTAGGACTCGTGCTCATCACCGTCGCGGCTCGCCAGTTCGCCCGACCGGACTGAGATCTGAGAGGAGGGCACACCGTGCTCTATACCGGAAAAGGGGACCAGGGGTATACCGACCTCCTGGGGGGTCGCGTCCCGAAGTATGCGCCGCGTCCCGAGTCGTTCGGCACACTGGACGAAGCCACCTGTGCGATCGGTCTCGCCCGCGCTCTCGCCCAAGACGAAGAAACAAAAGAAACTTTGGTTCGTGTACAGCGCGACCTCTATCTGATGATGGCGGAACTCGCTTTCGCTCCCGGGATCGAGCAGGAAAAATACCGGATCACCGCCGAACACGTGCAACGTTTGGAGCAGACGATCGACGCGCTGGGCGCTCGTGTCCCGATCGGGCGCCATTTCGTGTTGCCCGGCGATACGGTAGCCGGTGCGGCACTGGATTTTGCGCGAACCGTCGTGCGACGAGCAGAGCGATTGGTCGCCCGACTCTACCATGATGGGGACATCCACAACGAGCAGCTGCTCGCCTATTTGAACCGGCTCTCCTCGCTGCTCTTCGTCCTCGCGCGGTACGAGGATCACCGGGCTGGCGTGACACCGACTCCAGCCAAAGAGCCGTGAAGCCGATCACCGACCACGCAGCTGCTCGAGACTGAGCTCCTCGGCGAGGCGACTGGGCTTCGGATCCTTTTGCCCGGCGTACTTGTTCCCGCGTTTCATCCGGTACGGCACCATTGCCGGCGAGCTCAGTTGCTCGAAGGTAAACGAACAAATCCGCATGCCCGGATAGAGCGCGACCGCCATGCGTCCCAAATTGGAAAGCTCCATGGTAGCGGTTCCAGCCCACCCAGGCTCGAACAGCGCTGCCGTGCTGTGCACCGTGATGCCGAGCCGAGCGATGCTCGACCGTCCCTCGAGCCGCCCCACGAGATCGTCAGCGAGTTCGATGTACTCTCGCGTCGAGGCCAGCGCGAAGTCTCCGGCCTGCATGATGAACGGCTCGCCGTCCGGCACGACGATCGTCCGCATCGCGTCTCCGATCGACTGCGGTTGCCGCGGGTCGATGTAGGAGAAGCGCGAGTGCTCGAACACCATGAAGGTATTGCCGAGGTGCAGGTCGATCGAGCACGCTCCGAGTTGCGTCTCCAAGTCCGGCTCGGGAGTGATCTTGATCCGACCGCTCTTGAGTGCGGCGATGATATCCCGATCCGACAGGATCATCTATCTCCCCCGTTCGATGCTCGGCGACCACGACGGTCCTTGTACGGACACGAGTATGGTGCGGAACCGCTACTGCGTCAACCGAAACCCATCGCCGGACGGCTGCTATACTGCTGCGCGGCGCACCGGCGCTCGCTGTGAACCGAGGGAAATCATGACCAGCGATCGTCCACCTGATAGTTCGCTTCCACCGACCCGATTCACGGCTCGGCAACTGCGGGCCGCTCGACAGGGAGCATCCTTCGAGCCGGGCGACGCTCCAGTGAGCGTTCCGCTGCGACCATCTCGCCGGCGCGTCTCCCTCTCCGCCCTTGCAGCTACTCTGCTTCTCGTTTTCGTCGTTGGCATCGGTGCCTACCTCGCCCCGCTGGCCTGGGCCAGCTGGCGGGCCTATCAGCGCGTGTTTACGACACCAGTCCCGCGCGCGAACGTCATCGTCAATGCCGAAGGGACACCAGAAGTCGTTCTGATCTCACCAGACGACCCAGCGATTCAGTTGCCCGATTGGGACAAGAAAGATCGCATCAATGTGCTCCTCCTCGGAGTCGACCGACGCGAAGCAGGAGACGTTCCCCGAGCCGATACCATCATCGTGGTGACGATCGATCCGCTCACCAAGGACGTTGGGATGCTCTCCATCCCGCGGGACCTGCTCGTGACTATTCCTGGCTATGGGCAAGAGAAGATCAATGCCGCCTATCCGCTCGGAATGAGTTCGTCCCTCACCGGACCAGGTCTGCTCCGGGCAACGATCGAGTACAACTTCGGCATTCCGATTCACTATTACGCAGAGGTCGACTTCGAAGGCTTCGTCCGTATCGTGGACACGCTCGGTGGTGTCGTCGTAGACGTTCCAGCACCGATCAAAGACGACGAGTATCCTGGCGAGGACTACAACTACACCCGCATCTACTTCGCTCCTGGCCTCCAGCACATGGATGGCCGAACAGCGCTCCGCTATGTGCGAACGAGGCATGATGACAACGATTTCTCGCGTGGTTATCGGCAGCAGCAGGTGCTTCGTGCGCTGCGCGAGCAGGGGCTACGGCTCGACCTGCTCCGCAAGGCTCCGCAGCTGGTCGATGCGCTCGCCGATACGGTCCGCACCGACCTGAGCCCACAGCAAGTACTCGCCCTGGCCAAGCTCGGCAGCGAAATTCCGCGCGAGCGCATCCGTTCCTTCACGCTGCTCGAGGCGACGACCAGTTACTGGGAACCGGGCCAGCCCTTCTATCTCATCCCGAACTGGCCAGCGATCCAGGCGATTCTCGACGAGATGTTCCCACCCCGCGAGGGCCAGCCGCGACCACGCGTTCGTCCCACCACGGTCGCTCCACCAGCTCAGCCAGTGGCTCCTGATCTCGCTGAGCCCGTGCAGACACCCCCACCCGAGGTGCAGGCACCGACCCAGCCAGAACCGACCGAGACCGTGCCGGTCGAGACCGAACCAATCCCGTCCACACCGACCCCAGCAAGCGAACTCACCCCATCTCCGTCGCCCGCAACCCCCACTCCGACCGAGTCGCACACACCAGTACCGACGGCTGTGCCGACCGCGGAGTCAACCCTGCCCGAGTCGACCCCTCTCCCGGAAGACACACCGACACCCTGAATCGCTGGACCAACGAGGCTCACATCACTTCGGGCGCAGCGATGCCGAGCAGCCGCAAGCCATTGGCCAGCGTTTGCCGCGTCGCAGCGACCAACGCCAATCGTGCCGACCGCTGCGGCTCCGGCGCTTGGAGGACTGGGCAGACACGGTAAAACTCGTTGAATCGCTTGGCCAGTTCGTACACGTAGTTGGCGATAACGAGCGGCTTGTATTCGTCGGCTGCGCGCTGCACTTCGTCCGGGAAAAGCGCGATCTGCTCGATGAGATCGATCTCCTCGCGGGTCAAGGCATCGAGCGCGTACGGCCCCTCCGGCAACGTATCGACCTTTTCGAGAATCCGGCAAGCCCGTGCGTGGGCATACTGGACATAGGGGGCTGCATGCCCCTCGAAAGAAAGGGCCTCCTCGATATCGAAAACGATCACGCGATTGTTATCCCGCGAGAGCATTCCGTACTTGAGGCTGCCCAACCCGACCTGTCGCGCGACCGATGCCTTGACCTCCGGTGGCAAGGTCGGATTCTTCTCCTCGATGATTTCCAGCGCACGCTCCAACACCTGGCGCGCCACATCCTCGTACAGTACGACGTTACCGAGCCGGCTGCTCATGGCACCGCTCGGTAGCATGACCGTCTCGTAAGCCAGGTGGTAACACTTCGTTGCCTGCTGGAATCCCCACAGCTCCATCACTTTGAAGATCTGCTGCAGATACAGGGTCTGCCGCACGTCCACGACCCAAATGGCACGGTCGACGTGGTACTGCTCGAACTTGCGCTTCGTCAAGGCCAAGTCTTTCGTCGAGTACAGAGTTGTCCCGTCCGACCGCAAGATGGGAAGCGTGCGGTACGTTTCCTTTTCCAGCCCCAGCTTTTCGTCGATCTTGACGACCGGCAAACCGTCACTGATCTCCGCGATACCTCGTTCCAGGAGCTCGCGGACGATCTGCCGACCCTCCTCCTCGACCTCGCTCTCGAAGAACCAGACATCGAAGTGGACATCGAGTTCTTCGTAAATCCGGTAGAACTCCTCCATACTCCAGGCGCGCGTTTCTTCCCAGAGCCGGACGAATTCCGGATCCTTGCGCTCCCAGCGCTGAAACGTCTCGCGGACCTCGCGCTCCCATTCAGGGACATGCGGCCACCAGTCGAGCGTGGCGGCCAGTCGGCGCCAGCGGTCGTACCATTCTTCTAACCGCTGGATGCGCTCCGCAGCCTTCTCCCCCTCGTCGCTCACCCGCGCCTCGACCAGTTCCTGTTCCAATTGACGACCCACGATCGGCCAGAACTTGACGATCGTTTGGTCGTCATAGAACGCATCGGGCTTGATTTCGCGTCCGTGCGCGATCTGGCCTAACAAGTACGCGATGTCCTCGCCGACCTTGTGTTCCTGCCAAAGCTCCTTCAGCATGCGATCGATGGCTTGCACGAAGACCTGATCCTCGCGCGCCAGCTCGTTCAAGAGTTCGATGACATCTTGCCGATAGCTCAGGCGCCGGTCGGCCTCCGCATAAATTTCGCCGAGCCATCGTCCACGCCGTTCGCGAGGCGGTTCTTCTCCCTGATGAAATCGCAGATAGCACCATAGGCATTTGATCACATGCAGACCGATATCGCCGATGTAGTTCGCTTCCAACACATCGAACCCCGCGAAGCGCAAAATGCGACTCAGCGCATTACCGAGGCACACGTTGCGCAAGTGACCGACGTGGAAGGCCTTATGCGTGTTCGGTTGTGAGTATTCCACCATCACCCGTTCGCCGCGAGCCTCGCCACGCCCGAACTCGCTGCCCTCGGCGAGGACGGTCCGCAAGACATCGTTCGCGAAGCGGTTCGAGTCATAAACGATATTGAGGTAGCCATTGATCGCTTCGACCCGAGCGAATCCGGTATGCCACGACAAGCGCCGAGCCAACTCTTCGGCGATCGCCTGAGCACGCTCGCGCACACGTTCTTGCACCAGCCGCTTCGCTTCCTTCTTGGAGAGACCAGCGGCGACCCGCTCCAATTCTTCGGCCAATTGCTCGTTCGCGATCTGATAACAGACGGTCGTCGACGTTCCCCAGACGCCAGGAAACGGAATCGGGCGCATTTCCAATGTCCGACGGCCGTAACCGAGTGCCTCCAGCTCTGCGTTGATCAGTTCCGCTGCTCGTGTTGCCTCGCGTTTGAACATCGTTCCTCCACGTCAGTGCGTGCTGCGCCCAGCAGGAACTGCTGACGGCAGGATAGGGTCTGGATCACGATAGCCGCGACGCTCAGCCCAGTATCGGTTCGCGCGATGCAAACTCTCGAACGTCCCCGCGTCGCTCCAAAAGCCCTGTAGTTCCACCCAGCGCAAGAGGCCCAGTTCGAGATACCGGTTGTTGACGTCGGTGATCTCGAGTTCTCCACGAGGCGAAGGTTCCAGCTCGCGGATGAACTCGAACACGCGATTGTCATAGAGGTAGAGCCCGGTCACCGCGTACGGGCTCTTCGGTTCCTTCGGTTTTTCTTCGATCCGAAGAATCCGCGTCGGGTCTTTTGGATCGAAGACCGGGCATCCGAAGCGGTGCGGGTCGGGAACACGCGCCAGGAAAATCAGTGCCCCGCCCGTGAAACTCTCGACTGCAGGGCGAATATCGGCGTCCGTCGTGTTATCGCCTAAGATCACGCAGATATGCTCACCATCAGCGAATTCCTCGCAGAGACTGAGCGCGTCCGCGATCCCTCGTTCCTCCTCCTGATACGCGTACTCGAGATGGCGCACTCCGAGATGCCGGCCATTCCGCAGCACTCGCAAAAAGTCACCGGCATGGGGACCGCCTGTCACGACCATGATTTCGTCGATCCCAGCCTTCACCAACGTCTGGATCGGATAATAGATCATCGGCTGGTCGTAAACCGGCAGGAGGTGCTTGTTGGTCGCGAAGGTCAGCGGGTAGAGCCGCGTCCCGAGTCCTCCCGCGAGAACGACCCCCTTCATGATCCCCCCTGTCGCCGTGTTCCTGTGCCGGAGGGCACAGCACCTCGGCCTTAGTATAGCGACCAGATCGCCGACCCTTCCGCGCTGGCCGGTCACTCGGCCGATCCACGCCCCGAGGGAAGGTGCCAGACGAATGATCGTGGGGTGTGCACGAGCTCGTCACCTGCACCGCTAGCGAGGGCTGGCGGCGATGATGAGCTACACCATGTTCCGTGTGAAGAAACGCCTTCCGGTCGCGCTCGAACGCGACGTCCTCTAGTGTCCGGGGAAGCGCATCGCGCCATCAGGCCGACGACCTGATCGTGACGACGTACTGGCAGCACCTGCCACTCGGCACCATGTGCGTCGTGCACTCGATTGCTTGACATGGTCCCCTCACCACGATACCGTATATTTCGCGCAAGACGCCCCGGGAGCTCGGGTGAACCGGGCTGAGAGGGTGGCTCAGGATCCCGCCACCGACCGGCACTGACCTGATCTGGGTAATGCCAGCGAAGGGAGGCCATCGACTGATCCGTTCCCCTTGCACCATTTCCAGGAAGCACGTTGCCGATCTTTGGGAGGTTCTCCATGCCCAGCTCCTTGCTCGATGAACTGCTCGCTGATGCTCGACCGATCTGGCAAGCGATGATCGACCATCCCTTCCTACGCGAGCTCGCCACTGGGACATTGCCGGGCGAACGCTTCGCTTTCTGGGTCCAACAGGACTACCGCTTCGTCCAGGACGGTATCCGCTTCCTGGGCCTCCTGATCGCTCGGGCGCCGGATGAGGAACTCCGACGCGGACTGCTCGACGCAGCCGTCGCCTTCCGCAACGAGCTCGCGATCTTCGAGGAGTACGCCCGCCAGCATGACCTCTCGCTCGCCGTCGAGCCGACGCCGATCTGTCTCGGCTACGCCTCTTTCCTCCTCGCGACTGCAGCCACCGGGTCCTTGGTCGAAGCCCTCACCGTTCTTTGGGGTGCGGAAAAGGCATACTACGACGCCTGGTCAGCTGTTCGGGCACGACTCGGGCTCGCACCGGCCTATGCGCGCTGGATCGAGAACTGGACGAGTCCGCAATTCGCGAGCTGGGTCGATTGGCTCGGTGAACAACTGGCCAAGCGAGCCAACGCGGCAGACCGACCGTCTATTCGGGCTGCTTTTCTGGCCACTGCTCGCTACGAGTACCTCTTCTGGGACATGGTCTATACCGGCTCCGACTGGCCTATCTAGCGAGAGGAGTGGATGATGACCGGTTTCACCCAAGAGCTCTGGCGCTCGATCGATCCGATCTACCAGGCGATCCTCGTTCACCCCTTCCTCGTCGGCCTGACCGACGGCACCTTACCCGAAGAAGCTTTTCGCTTTTACGTCGTGCAGGACGCGCTTTACCTGCAAGACTATGCCCGCTGTCTCGCGCTCGCCGCTGCCAAGGCACCGCGCGACTCGTGGTGCGAGCTCTTTGCCGACCACGCCAAAGTGGCACTGGTCGTGGAGCGCGCCTTGCATGAGAGTTTCTTCGCCGCCTGGGGACTTTCTCCTGACGAGATCGCCCGCACGCCGTACGCGCCGACGAACCTCGCCTACACGTCCTATCTTTTGCGGGTCGCCTATGAGCGGCCGTTCGAGGAGGTCATCGGTGCACTGCTCCCCTGTTACTGGATCTACTGGGAAGTGGGCAAGCACTTGGAACGATCCGGTTCACCGAATCCGCTGTATCAGAAGTGGATCGACACCTATGCGTCGGAAGAGTACGCTACTGTCGTGCAAGCGGTACTGGATGTCGCCGACCAGGTGGTGACCGACCTCCCCGAGTCGCGCCGGCAACCCATTCGGACACACTTCGTCACGACCGCTCGCTACGAGTGGATGTTCTGGGACGCTGCCTGGCGCTTGGAGCGCTGGCCAGTGTGAGCCCTCGCGGTCACGCTCGGCCGAGGCCCGAGAATGTGTATCACTGAAACTAGGATCGAGAAGATCAGCCGCCGCAGAGCGACCGCCACGCGCGTGACCGCATCGGTGTCGATGAAGCCGAGATCCATCGCTGCTCGGCCATTGACGCGATCACTTGGCTTGCAGCCGACGCCGTTCCGACGCCGTTCCACTTGTCCCCAGTATTCCAGACAAGCGCGGCAACCTCGCGATCAGTTCTCGTCTGCTGGTCGACGGGCGACGAGGAGCCAGTACGGCAAAAAGGCCACAACGTTCAACAAGGCGATGAGCAGGATCCAGAGCCATCGCCCTCCGGGAAAGCGGTGAGCCGGACGCTTGAGCAAGTCGGCGAGCGCGACAGCGAGCGCGAACCATGTCACGATCAAAGACGGGACCGCCAGCAGCGGGATGATCCATGGTGCAACGGACCACCTCGTCACCGCGGCGATCGAACCGGCTACGAAAAGCACGAACGTGGCTGTCGCCACCGGCAACAGCCACGTCTGGCGCGTCAATCCTTCCCAGGACGAACCCCTGGGTTGCGTGTGCACGTTTCGCGCTGATCGCTCCACGCTCAGAGCCCGAGTTGGCCCTTCTTGGCGAGCTTCGCGAGCTTGCGCCGCCGTCGATGCTCCGCCTTGCGGATCTTGGCCCGACGCTGCTCCGACTTGCTCACGTAATGCCGCTTCGCGCGGTAATCACGGAGCACCCCGGCCTTCTGCAGTTCCTTGGTGAATCGCTTCAGGAGAGCGTCGAAGCTCTCGTTCTCGCGCAGCTCGACATGAACCGACTTCGCCACCTGACCTCACACCCCTTCGGTGCAACTGGATTGGTACGGCGATTCCGTACCGGCACACTACTTCAGTCTACCACAGAACTGCCCTCACGTACAGCTCGATCAGCCCGCTGGCGCGCTGGGCGCGAGACGGTCAGCCGCTCGTCGCCGACCTCGCACGATACCGGCCGATCCACGTAGCTCTGGCGACGTCGCGCACGCTCGGTCGACGTGGACGATCGAGCTACGGTCCCCCTCTCGCGAGTTCGACGGACGAGAGCGAGCACCTGTCTCGGTATCGCCCTGCACGGAACGCGCCACCCCCAGTCCGCTCCCGAGAGTGGAGTGGAACAGGCAACCGGCCAGCGCTGTCTCCACTGACCGATCCAGCGAGAGAAGAGACCTATCGACTCACTCTTGTTAGTGTACTGGTAACAGCCGTACCGAGTACCAGTCCGCTCGCGTTCGGCGTCCACCGCCACTCCCCGCACCGTCCATCCCCGGCGACTCTCCCTTGTAGGACGAAAGAAGGCAGAGACGAAAGGGAGCACCGAACAGCAAAGAATCGACGCCGTTGACCGGCCCCCCGATGGACAAGGAACATCGAGCATCGCTATACTGCAGTGCTGCGGGGCAGTGACGGGAGCGATCGATGATCGAGATCGATGGTGTCGAGTATCTCACGGCGAACGAAGCTGCAGCCCTGCTCGGCGTCAAGCGCGAGACGCTCTACGCATACGCCAGCCGTGGTCGCCTGCGGAGCTACCGGCGTGGCATTCGGCGCGAACGTCTGTACCGCCGCAGCGACATCGAGGCATTGCTTCGTTTGCAGCCTGCTGCCGGGCAGAGCGACGATCTGCCTCTTCCCAAAGCCGAGTCCTGGATTCCCTTCACCTCCTGATCCTCGCCTCGGTACTCGTGATAGTGAGGCGGATGGAGCATATCGTGGCCGAGCGCCGACTCTATATTTGGCTCGAGCGTGATCCACTGGCCGGACCACCGGACACCGCCATCGAGGACGTACCGGGACGGGCCGACCTCGATCTCCTCGCGGAAGCCATCCGACAAGGGAAACTCGGTCGATACCTCCCGACCAAGCTCGCTCTTTCCCGTCACCGTGTCCCCTTGCTGCCCTCCGGCTACCGCCGAGTCAATGTCGCCAACCTGATGCGACAATACCGTATTCCCTACCGAACTCGCTTGGAAGTGCTGACGGATGCCTCATTCCTCCAAGACAGTCCGTCGCGAATCGCGCATTCGTCGCGGGAGCATGAGTCATGTACGTGACCCCGAAAGAGCTCGACCGGTTGACCGTGTTCACCTTGGCCGAACTCGCCCGTCGCCACCGCGCACGCGGGATCAAGCTCAATTATGCGGAGGCGGCTGCCCTTCTCTGCGATGAAGTGTACGAAGAAGCACGCGCTGGGCGCTCCTACGAGGAGGTGGTCGCGCATGCCAGTTCCCTCCTCACGCGCGATGACGTTCTCCCTGGAGTTCCGGAAATGCTCACTGTTCTCTACATCGACGCGCTCTTCGCTGACGGTACGCGCCTCGTGACCCTCAGGAATCCCATCCGATGAGCGAGCATCCTGTCCCGCCGGGTGGAATCATCCCTGGTCCTGATCCGATCGAAATCGATGCCGGCCTTCCCGTCACCCGCCTGCGCATCACGAATCGCGGTACCGTCCCCGTCCACCTCACCGCCCACTTCCATATCTTCGAGGCCAACCCCGCACTCTGTTTCGACCGGCGCAAGGGTTTCGGCATGCGACCGGACCTACCAGTCGGCTGGGCGGTGCGCATCGAACCCGGCCAAACCGTCGAACTCCCGGTCGTGCCGATCGGCGGTCAGCGGATCGTGCGTGGTTTTCACGGTTTGGTCGATGGTCGCCTCGACGCGATCGACGTGGATGCGCTCATCGATCGGATGATCGCTCGAGGCTTTTGTCACGAACCGGAGGAGTGACGACGGTCATGCCGATCCGGATCGACCGCCGACACTATGCACGTTGGTACGGCCCCACCGCGGGCGACCGTATTCGGCTCGCCGACACCGACCTGTACGCTCGCATCGAGCGGGACGACACCCTGCCCGGCTTCGAGCCGCTCGTCGGTTTCGGTCGCCCTGTCCGCGACGGCATGTTGGCTGGGCGCCACCACGGCCCCAGCAAGCTCGATCTCGTCATCACGAACGTCGTCGTGATGGACCCGGTACTCGGCATCTTCAAGAGCAACATCGGCATCAAAGACGGTCGCATCGTCGCTGTCGGCCGAGCCGGGAATCCGGACGTCATGGAGGACGTCGAGGTTCTCATCAGCAATGCCACCGGAATCATCCCGGGTGAGGGGCTGATCGCCACGCCTGGCGGGGTCGATGCCCACGTGCACCTCTCTTCCACGAGCGTCGTCCCCGCTGCGCTCAGCGCCGGCATCACCACGCTCGTCGCGCAGGGATCCGGCGGTGTTTGGGATCTCGGTGTCAACCCGGTGAACAATCTGCGTCACCTCCTCGAAGCATTCGAGACGATCCCGCTGAACCTCGCCGTACTCGGTCGCGGCTCCTCCGACACCGCCCAGCTGGTCGAGCACCTGGAAGCCGGCTGCGCGGGATTCAAGATTCACGAAGATGTCGGCGCTTTCCCAGCAGTCATCGATGCGTGCCTGACCATCGCCGAGCAAGCAGGTGTGCAGGTTGCCCTGCACACCGACGGACTGAACGAAGCTGGGTCACTGCGGGAGACGATCGCCGCGATTGCAGGGCGCTCCATTCATGCGTACCACGTTGAGGGATCGGGCGGCGGCCACGCACCCAATATCCTGGAAATCGTCTCCGAGCCGAACGTCATCGGCTCGTCGACGAGCCCGACGATTCCCTATTCCGTCAACAGTACTGCTGAGTTGCTCGATATGATCATCGCTGTCCACCGACTGGCCACTGATATCCCGAGCGACCTCGCCGCCGCGCGCGATCGCATACGAGCGAGCACGATCGCAGCGGAAGATGTGCTCCACGATCTCGGTGCCATCGCCATCATGTCCTCCGACTCGCAAGGGATGGGGCGGATCGGCGAAGTGATCACCCGGACGTGGCAACTCGCTCATCGCATGAAGGAGATTCGCGGTGGTGGCTACGACCCTGCTTCCGGGAACGGCGATGACAACCCGCGCATCCTCCAGTACTTGGCCAAGTACACTATCAATCCGTCCATCGCTCACGGACTGGATCACGAAGTCGGAAGCCTCGAACCGGGCAAGCTCGCCGACATCGTCCTCTGGCATCCCGCTTTTTTCGGCGCCAAGCCCGTTGCAGTCATCAAGGCTGGCTTCGTCGCTTGGGCACCCGTCGGCGACGGAATGGGCTCGACGCGCTGGAGTCAACCGTTGATCTACCGACCGATGTTCGGAGGACTCGGACGAGCTCCGGCTGCACTGAGCGTCGCCTTCGTCGCACCAGTCGCCGCTGCATCGGGCCACCTCGCGCGCAGTGGACTGCAGCGCCGCCTCGTGGCCGTCCGGAATGTCCGGAGTGTCTTCAAAGACGCCATGCGCTACAACACCGCCTCACCCCGCGTCGAGGTCGACCCGCGCACCCATGCGGTCGCGATCGAGGGCCAGGTGGTCGAAATTCCACCAGCTGAGCGATTGCCCCTGACGTTTTTGCATTTCATCGCTTGAGCGTCGTCAGTCATAGATACGGATGAGAATATCGGTCGGATTGAAGGCATTGCACGGATTCTGGTCTTGCGGACAAGCCGAGACCGCCACGACGAGATCCATGAGTGCCCGCAGCAGCACGTAATCGTTCCGCTCGGACAGCGGCTCGCGGATTTCGAACCGCCCTTTGGCGACGATCCCGACGTTCATGAACCAGTTGACCGGATCTGGGATATCGTCTTCCTCGATTCCGTACTCGCGCAGAACCGCGAGGAAGTTGTCCTTGCAGTTGGGATGGTCAGGAATACCGTAGTCATCGAGATACCGACGACGATCGCAGGCGGGAAACAGGATGTCATGGCGCCCGACCGTATCTTCCAGCAAGACGAGCATCGGGTTGCGTCGATTGCTGTAGAGCGTCATCCCCTGGGTGAGAACGAGCGAATTATTGATTGCACGGGTATGCGACGTGGAGAGATACTCGCGCACGTCATGCAGGTTGAAGGCGACCATATCAGCCACTTGCTTGCCCTGCACGTCGGTGATCTGGAGCAGTTGGCCCTCGGCGAGCGGGAAAGCGATCGGGACGGTCGGGCGCACCTGCGCAGCTCGCTTGGGTACGCGTCCGAAAAGAATGTGCTCACTCGGCGCGCTCGGCTGTACCATTCCGTTCCCTCCTCGTGGCTGCGAGCACCGCGAGCAAGTCGAACACGATGTTCGCCGCGTTCAACGCCGTCACTCCGGCCGGATCCCGATCGGGTAAGACTTCCACGACATCCGCCGCGACGATATTCAGCCCGACCAAGCCCCACACCAATTCCTGTGCTTCCCACATCGCGAATCCGCCGACTTCGGGCGTTCCAGTACCAGGAGCGAACGCCGGGTCCAGGAAATCGATGTCGAAGCTGACGAAGACCGGATGCTGTCCGACCCGCTGACGAACCGCTTCGAGAACACGCTCCATTCCGGCGCGTCGCACCTCGCGTGCAGTCCACACCTCGAAGCCGAGGTCGCGCGATTGCTCGAGCTCCCCGCGCTCGCCGAGCGAACCGCGAATCCCGATCTGAATCGAGCGAACTGGGTCGACCGATCCCTCTTCGACCGCTCGACGGAAGGGCGTGCCGTGGTTGTACCGCGTTCCCCAGATGGTGTCCCAGGTATCGACATGCGCGTCGAAGTGCACCAGCGCGAGAGGACCGTATCGGCGAGCGACTGCCCGCAGTTCGGGGAACGTCACCGAGTGATCACCGCCGACCCCAATCGGGATCACACCGCGCTCCACGACCGTCCAGATCGTCTCCTCGATCAGCTGGTACGACTCCAGCGTCTCCATCGGGACGACCGGCGTGTCACCGTAGTCGATCACCGTCAAGTACTCGGTCACATCCACGTCCAGTGGCGGGTGGTACTGCTCGATGCGGGAAGAGTGCTCGCGCACAGCTGCCGGCCCAAAACGTGCCCCGGGCCGATAGGTGACGCCAGTATCGAAGGGTATTCCGATGATCGCCACATCCACCCCCTCCAGTTCCGCACGGTGGGGAAAACGCGCGAAGGTACGGAGCCCGCTGAAACGGGGGCGCCACCGAACCCGACCCTGCTCTCCTCGCTCGTCCATCGATCTTCCTCACGAACGACTTCGTCACACCAGTCCCAAAAGCACGCAGCGTATCTCAGCGAGTCATCCCGCGCCGGTTGAAGGCGAGAACAGCCAGAATCTCGAATAACAGGTTGGCCGCAGCCAATGCGGTGACGCCGCTCACGTCATGGGCGGGAAGCACCTCCACCATATCGGCTGCCACGATGTCCACACCAACCAGTCCACGCAAGAGTTCTTGCGCTTCGCGCGTCGTGAATCCCCCGACTTCCGGTGTCCCCGTACCTGGCGCATACACCGGATCGAGGAAGTCGATATCGAAGCTCACGAAGACGGGCCCCTGGCCGACTCGGCGCCGGATCGCTTCGATCACCGCGCCGAGTCCGGTGCGCCGCACGTCGTCCGCTGTCCACACCTCGAAGCCGAGCTCCCGCGACTGGTCGAGATCCTCTGGCCCATAAAGTGAACCACGCATCCCGACCTGAATCGCTCGCGTCGTCTCGATCAATCCTTCCTCCACCGCTCGCCGGAAGGGGGTCCCGTGCGTGTACTTCTTTCCCCAATATTCGTCCCATGTATCGGTGTGCGAGTCGAACTGAACGAATCCGACCCGGCCGTAACGGCGCGCGACCGCGCGCAACTCCGCTAAGGTGATCGAGTGGTCACCGCCGATGACCAAGGGGACGACATCGTGCTCGAGGAGCGGTAACAGCCCCTGTTCGATCCGCTGATAGCTGTCCTCGATGTAACCAGGTACGACCGGCAAGTCTCCGTAATCGACGACCGACAGCACCTCATAGACATCGACATCGAGTGACGGATGGTAGGTTCGCAGCATCGCCGACATCTCGCGCACGGCCGCTGGCCCGAACCGTGCCCCGACACGATAGGTCACCCCCGTATCGAAGGGCGCACCGACGATCGCGACATCCACCCCGGCGAGCTCTCGGACATGGGGCAAGCGGGCGAAGGTGCGGATTCCAGCAAAACGCGGGCTCTCGAGCCCGCTCACCGGAGCATAGCCCTTGGGCATGTCAGCCTCCTACTCCGAACGAAGAGAGCTCGGCTCGCTCTGTTCCGGCCCTCTCGCTCCATCCCACGCCGCGAAGACCAGACAGCAATTCTGTCCACCGAGACCAAACGAATTCTTCAACGCGACCCGTATCGTGTGCCGACGCGGCCCCTCCGGCACATAATCGAGATCGCACTCCGGGTCAGGATACCGGTAGTTCCGCGTCGGATGCACGATGCCATCGCGAATGCTCAGGATGGTGACGATCGATTCGACCGCACCAGCCGCACCCATCAAGTGCCCGATCATCGACTTGGTCGAACTGATCGGAATGCGGTAGGCCCGCTCCCCGAAGACCGCCTTGATCGCCTGCGTCTCTGCACGATCACCGAGCGGCGTCGACGCCGCGTGAGCATTGATGTAATCGACGTCCTCCGGGCCGACGCTCGCATCGGCCAGGGCAGCCCGAATCGCCCGCGCCGCCCCACTTCCCTCCGGATCAGGCGCGATCGGATGGTAACCATCGTTGCTCGAGGCATAGCCGAGGAGCTCGGCATAGATACGAGCACCGCGTGCCTGCGCGTGCTCGAGCGCCTCCAGTACCACGATGCCTGCTCCCTCACCGACGACGAAGCCGTGACGCTCCGCATCGAACGGCCGACTGGCCTCTTCCGGACGATCGTTCCAAGTGGAGGCGGCCCGCTGCACGGCGAAACTCGCGATGAAGAGCGGGAAGACGCAATATTCGGTTCCCCCCGCCAGCGCGATATCGGCCGCGCCGTTCCTGATCATCTCCGCAGCTTCCCCGATCGCCTGGGCACCGGTCGCACAGGCAGTCGAAACCGTCAGGCTCGGACCGAGAAAACGGAACGCTTGCGCCAAATGATACGCCGGCATGTTGTGTGGAAATGTCGTCATGAAGTGCGGTGAGATGCGCAGAAGGCCCCGCCGTTGGGCCAGTTCATGCGTCTCCAAAATCGTCGCCATGCCTCCAGCACCCGTACCGACCACCACGGCTGCTCGCGCTGGATCGATCGTTCCACGATCCAAACCGGCATCCCGCCACGCTTGGCCCGCCGCCTCCAACGCATACTGACTGAATATGGCCATCTGGCGCGCAGTCTTCGCATCGACCCAGTCGCCGAGCACGAAACCGCGCACCTCGCCGGCGATCTGCACCGGCAGATCGCTCGGATCGAACCGCGCGATCCGCTGGATTCCCGACTCCCCACGCAGGATCCGCTGCCACGTTTCTTCCACGCTCAAGCCTAGCGGCGTCACTGCCCCCAAACCGGTAATGACCACCCGTCGCCGCCCACCAGAGGTTTCCGCGGTGCGAGCTCGCCCGCACCACGGGCAGTAGCGAGCCTGCTCGGGTACTTCACCACCACACCACCGGCAGCGCATACCCTTCCTCCTCCTGGCGAGCGATCCTAGCATCCTCAGGCGATGCGCGGCAGGAGTAGAACCCCTCATCGTTTCGGTTGCAGCATCATCACCGGCTTGCGCGGTTTTTTCACGGCTTCGACCGAGAGACGCGCCGCTGCCTGACGAGCCGCCTCCCGGAAAGCCTTTGCAGTCAACGAATCAGGCTGGCCGACGACGATCGGCACACCGCGATCACCGCCCTCACGCACAGCCGGATCGATCGGAATCTGACCCAAGAGGGGCACTCCGTACTTGTTGGCGACCCGCTCGCCGCCACCCGAGCCGAAAATTTCCGCGACATGGCCACAGTGTGGGCAAACGAAGTAGCTCATGTTCTCGACGATACCGAGAACCGGCGTTTTGACCTCGCGGAACATCTGGAGACCTTTGATCGCATCGGCGAGCGCGACATCCTGCGGTGTGGTCACGATGATCGCGCCGGACAACGGAATCGTCTGCACCAGTGTCAACTGCACGTCCCCCGTGCCCGGTGGAAGGTCGATGACCAGATAATCGAGATCACCCCACTGCACGTCGCTCAAGAACTGGCGGATGAGTTGCGAAACCAGTGGGCCGCGCCAGATCAGTGCCTTCTCCGCATCCAGAATGTAGCCAACAGACATCACGGCGATACCGTAAGCACGGCCAGGAATGATCTTGTTGTCGACCAGCCCTGGCTGCTCCTCTGCTCCGAGCATGAGCGGAATGCTGGGACCGTACACATCGGCATCCAAGAGGCCGACCATCGCTCCTTCCTGAGCCAGTGCGACCGCCAGATTGACGGCGACCGTCGACTTGCCGACGCCTCCCTTCCCGCTCGCCACTGCGATCGTGTTCTTCACTCCGGGTATGGGCTGACGATCCGGTAAACCGGTTCCCGCCGCGCGTACCCGCGACGAAAACCCGACTTCGACCGTCTCCACACCGGGGAGTGAACGCACCGCGCGTTCGACGTCCTCCCTGATGCGCTCGCGCAAGGGGCACGCTGGGGTCGTCAACTCCACCTGTACGCGGACGCTCGCTCCCTCGATGGCCACCTCTTTGATCATGCCCAGGTCGACCAAGCTGCGATGCAGTTCCGGGTCCTGGACAGGACGCAGGGCTTCGAGCACTCGTTCACGTGTCAGCTCGCTCATCGGTCGGGTTCTCCCATCCGTGCCATTCGGCACCGTCCTTTCGCAACCGTCATGTATCGTAACACGTCAGATCCCTACAGGGTGCTGCGGGTTCCCCTGAGCGAAAGGATTCGCGCGTGCCAAGCGAAGAGGAGGACCGTCGTCGCTCCGACGAGCCCGGCAGCGGCACCAGCCCACCGAGCTGCCTCCCCCTGCGCGAGCGCAGCCCCGATCCGCAAGCTCGCTGTCATGACGACCAATCCCAGGTTGACCCAGCCAGTCCATGTCGCACCCGTGCGCTCACCAGCAAAACCAGCGAGGAGCAACGGGCCGACTGCGGTGATCAACACCATCAGGTAGCCGACGCCGACCAGATGCCACTCGAGAGCTGGTGCTGGCAGAGCGTCACCAAAAGTCGCACCGAGAAGTAGAAGAGCGTCAGCACCCAACGCGGTGTACGCGAGTGTTGCGAGCCAGGCGTAGGGATCCTGCCACAACGAACGTTTGGCTGCCGGACGAACCTGCCGCGGTTCGAGCAACCGCAGAGCCATGATCGCTCCCACCAACCCCGCTCCCTGCAAGGCGCATCCGAAGCGTACCCCATCAGACCATTCCGCGACGAGCGCGCCGACACGCCACCACAGTCCGGTGGTCGTGACCATGAGTGCCCAAGCCAGATACCGCCGATGAGGAACGCGTGTCCGGAAATACAGGGGGAACAGACGCCCAGTCATGGCCAACGCGATCGGGACAGCCGCACCGTAGAATCCGACGAGCACGCTGACGACTCGCCCGCTCGTGCAGATGCCTACCATCGCGCACAGATCAGCCGCGAGTCCCAGCGGCAACGCGACGGCGGCCACGATGACGCCGACCACGAGAGCGGGATCACGCGTCTTACCAGCGACCGGCGCTTGCACAACTGAGCGAGCGAGGTCCCATCCTGCCTGGACGAAGGCGACGAACTCCAATCCGCCTCCCACAAGAGCCAGCCGAGGTTGATCGATGATCGATCCGACCACGCGGAGCAGGATACCGCTGAACAAGAACGTTCCGACGAGCCACGGGACACCACGTTGCGGGCGGCCCCAAAGCCGTGGCAAAAACCAATAGGCGACTCCGATCGTCAACGCGATGACGAAACCGTACAGTTGTACGTGGCCGTGCAGGGAGACGAGCTGGGCTATCCTGCCGGGCGAAAACGCGAAGAGAGGAGCCGCGAACACGAGTGTACCGGCAACGAACCCGAAACCAACGGCGCCGGCGACCGCACCGAGAGCGAAGAATCGCCAGACAGGAAAGTCTCCTTTCTCGTGAAGCGTCATACTGCGGTTGCACCGGCTACGAGAATCGTCGGACCAGCCGCATCCAGTCTAACAGGAGGAGTCGGATCCGATGAGCGACGCGTCCGCGCCCGACGCACGTTATCGCTGGGCGACCGGGTACCTCCGGGCACTCATTCAAGCTCCACCTGGCCCCCCTCCTGGGACCCCGCCTGAGGTCGTCCGCCTGCGCGCCCAGCGCCGCTTGGAACGGCTGCGCGACTTCCTCGCCTACCTCGGCAACCCGCACCGGGTCTATCCCGTCATCCACGTCACTGGCACCTCGGGCAAGGGTTCGACCGCTGCCTTCATCGCTAATATCCTGCAGGTCGCTGGATACCGCACAGGGCTGCACACTTCTCCATACTTGCAGGTAGAGACGGAAAAGCTCCAGATCGCAGGCCAACTCATCGCACCGGAGCGATTCGCTGAAGAGGTCTCCACACTGGACCAAGCGGTTCGCTCGTGGATCGCCCGAGGTGGTCAACCGCTCACCTACGGCGAATTTTGGACTGCGCTCGTCTTTCAGGCTTTGCGATCGGAGCGGGTGGATGTCGCTGTGATCGAAGTCGGCGTCGGAGGCCGGTTTGACCTCACCAATGTCGTCCTCCCGGAAGTCGCGGTGATTACCACTGTCGGGCTCGATCACGTCCGGACTCTCGGCCCGACGATCCGCGATATCGCCTGGCACAAGGCAGGTATCATCAAGCCGGGTCGCCCCGCCATCACCGGGGTCACCGATCCCGAGTTGCTCGCCATCATCGCAGGGGAGGCCGAGGCCGTTGGCGCATCCCTTACGGTCGTGCGCGAAGGCAACGATTATCGTGTCACCTCGACCGGTCTCGGCACGAGACTCGCGGACCACCGCACTGGGTACACCTTTCGGATCGGCTTGTTGGGATCGTATCAAGCACGCAATGCAGCACTGGCCATCGCTGCCGTCCGCGCGTTCGCCGATCGTACCGGCGGACCGATCGATGACGAAACGATCGCACGCGGCTTGGCGACCACCCGCTTCCCGGGGCGCTTCGAGATCATCCAGGAGACACCCCTCGTCATTCTCGATGGTGCGCATAACCCGCAAAAAATGGCAGCTCTGCTCGAAGCGCTGAACGGACTGCTCGTGCAGGGGCGTCGACTGGCCCTCTTCGGCGTCCTGGACGGACACGATGCGCTGACGATGGCCGCCATGCTGGCGAGAAGCGTCGACATGATCGTGATCACCACCCCACGAGCCTTCTTGCGAACCGCAGCCGATCCGTTCGAACTCGCAGCGGTATGTCAGGCACAAGGAACGCACGCAGTCACTGTCGACGATCCAGCTGAGGCGCTCGCCCTGATCCTCGACATGGCACAGCCGAACGATCTCATCGTGGTCACCGGCTCGCTCTACCTCGTTGGGCACGTTCGCGAACACTGGTACCCGAGTTCGCTCATCGTCACGCAGCGAACCTGCTGGCCGATTCTCCGATCGACGACATTCGAGGAGGCCGCGAGCGCTTGTCGACAGCAACACGGTTCGGTATAGAATCACCATGACGCCGACATTCCTGGCGACCGAGACCGCATGCGCGAGCGGCATGGGAGGGACGGAACCGTTGGAGCGCCCGATCGACGTCGAACTTCTCGATGTCACCAAGGTCTTCGAGAACGGCGTGGTCGCAGTCGATAGGGTCTCGCTCCAGATCTATCGGGGAGAGTTTTTCTCCCTGTTAGGTCCTTCGGGCTGCGGGAAAACGACCACGCTACGCATGATCGCCGGGTTCGAGCATCCGAGCGCGGGCGAGGTGCTCATCGAGGGTCGCCGAATGGGCCATACGCCCCCGTTTCGGCGTAACGTGAACACGGTTTTCCAGAACTATGCGCTCTTTCCCCACATGACGGTCTTCGACAATGTGGCCTTCGGCTTGCGCATGAAGGGCATCCCGCGCGACGAGATCGCGCGCCGAGTTCGCGAAGCGCTTCACCTGGTCCGCTTGAGCGGCATGGAGGAACGATACCCACGACAGCTCTCTGGTGGGCAGCAGCAGCGGGTTGCCTTGGCCCGAGCCCTGGTGAACCGGCCGCGCGTCCTCTTGCTCGACGAGCCACTCGGAGCACTCGATCTGAAGCTGCGCAAAGAAATGCAACTCGAACTCAAGCACCTGCAGATGACCGTCGGCATCACGTTCATTTATGTCACGCACGATCAAGAAGAGGCGCTCACCATGTCGGACCGTATCGCGGTGATGAATGCCGGGCGCGTTTTGCAAGTGGGAACACCGATGGAGATTTACGAACGACCGGCGTCGCGGTTCGTCGCCGACTTCATCGGGGAGTCGAACTTCCTTCGAGGGACTGTCCAGGCTGCGAGTCCGGCCGCTGCAACCGTCCTGCTCGCCGATCGCTTTCCCATCGAGGTTCCGGCCGACCGCCAGCTCACAGTCGGCCAGGAAGTCACCGTCGCCGTTCGCCCCGAGAAGATCCGGCTCGTTCCGGTCGAGGCTCCGGAGGCCAACGGACTCCTGCACGGACGCATCGAAGAAGTGATCTACATCGGAACCGACACGTTCTACGTCGTCCGGGTAAGTGACGACACGGCACTCCGCGTCCGCAGTCAGAACGACCGCAACCGGTTGGACGGAGGACTGCTCCTTCCCATCGGGACTCCTGTCTCGCTCACGTGGGCCACCGATGCGGCACGGATACTTACGGAGTAGCGCGCAAGGAACGCCAGGATGAGCACCGTCGACCGTGTACGAGTCCAAGAGCGTTCCCTCGGCTGGCATGAGCGTGCCAATGAGCGGATCCGGCAAAGCGAAAGACTGCGCGCTCTCTTGCTCGCCGGGCCAGGCGGTTTGTGGCTTCTCCTGTTCTTCTTATTGCCCACAGCCATCGTGTTTGCCTACAGTTTCGCGCACCGCGGCCCCTATGGAGCGGTCGCCTGGGCTTTCACGCTGGAGAACTACGCACGCCTGTTCGACTGGTTGTACATTCGCGTCTTTCTCGTGTCAGTATGGCTCGCCTTGCTCACCACGCTCATTTGTCTCGTCATCGGTTATCCCTTCGCCTTCGTCATCGCTCGGAGTCCACGCCGCTGGCGCAATGCACTCCTGGTCCTCGTCCTGATCCCGTTCTGGACGAACTTTCTGGTGCGCACCTATGCCATCATGCTCCTCTTGCGCGCCGATGGGCTCATCAACAACGCACTCCAGTGGCTGGGACTGATCGATCGTCCGCTCTCCATGCTCTTCACCCCCTTCGCCGTCGTGCTCGGTCTCGTCTACGGCTATCTTCCTTTCATGATCCTGCCGATCTATGCATCGATCGAGAAGTTCGACTTCACGCTGGTCGAGGCCGCACAGGATCTCGGGGCGAATGCGTGGCATGTCTTCTGGCGCATTCTGCTTCCTCTCACCCTTCCTGGTGTTCTGGCGGGGTCGATTCTCGTCTTCATTCCGTCCGTCGGCGCCTTCGTGACCCCTGACTTACTCGGTGGCGGCAAAGTGGTCATGATCGCCAATCTGATCAATCAGCAGTTCCTGACCGTGCGACACTGGCCCTTCGGTTCAGCGATTTCGTTCGTCTTGATGGCGATCGTCCTTGCGGCCACCATGCTCTACTTCCGGATCGGGGAGACGCGACGGATATGAGTTCCTTAGCAACCGCACAACCAGCTACGACGGTGCGGAAGAAACGCCGTTTTTCTTTCGGGTGGGCAGTGCTCAATCTGAACGTATTGCTGACCTTCATTTTCTTGTATGCCCCCATCATCGTGATGTCGATCTTCAGCTTCAATGCCTCCCGCCAGATGCAAGTCTGGATGGGTTTCACACTCGACTGGTACGCCCGCATGATCGCCGACGAGCGGGTCCGAGTCGCCGCACAGAACTCGTTGGTGATCGCTCTGGTTTCGACGCTCGTCGCGACGGTGATCGGTACGCTCACCGCGCTCGCCTTGGAACGTACGCGTTTTCGCGTCAAGCGCATGTACGAAGCGGCGATGTATCTGCCGATCATCGTGCCCGAAATCGTGATGGCGATCGCCCTGCTGGTCTTCTTCAATCTGGCATTTTCCTGGCTGGATCAGTTCTTCGGTCTCAGGCTCAACTTTGGTCTAGGGACGATCACGATCGCGCACATCGCCTTCTCTTTCCCCTTCGTCGCTGTCGTCGTGCGCGCCCGTTTGGCAGACTTCGACCGCACGCTGGAGCAGGCAGCTCAGGATCTCGGTGCGAACGAGTGGCAGACGTTCCGGCACATCACGCTCCCGCTTCTCATGCCGGGCATCATCGCCGGAGCGCTGCTCGCGTTCACCCTCTCGATCGACGACTTCGTCATCACGTTCTTCACGGCCGGCGTGGGTTCGACGACGCTGCCGCTCGAGATCTACGGCCGAGTACGGCGCGGCATCACGCCGGATGTCAACGCGCTCTCGACTGTGATGCTGCTCGCCTCCATCGTACTCGTGTTAGGATCGCTCGTGTTCCAACGTCGTCGGTCGTTCTGACATGAGGAGGAGACGATGAATCGGCAGGAACTCGTTCAGCGGTGGATCCGCGACTGGCAGCAGGGACAGCTGTCGCGCCGTGAACTCTTCCGGCGAGCGACACTGCTCGGTCTGAGTTCGTTCGCCCTCGCCAACCTGTTCGCTGCCTGCGCGCGCTCGCAACCGACCCCGACACCCGCTTCCACCGAAGCCTCACCGTCAGTCGGCGCAATCCCTGACTACGTCGATCGCAGCAAGCTGGACAAGGAACTCAACTTCTACAACTGGTCGGAGTACATCGATCCAGACATCCTGACCGAGTTCCAAGAGACCTATGGCGTCAAGGTCACGATGGACACCTACGCTTCCAACGAGGATCTGCTCGCCAAGCTCCAAGGTGGCGCGACGGGTTACGACGTCATCGTTCCCTCCGACTACATGGTCAGCATCATGATCAACCTCGGCATTCTCGAGCCGCTCGACTATTCCGTCATCAAGACGATCGCCAACATCGACCCGGAGAACCTGAAACCGTACTATGACCCCGACAACACCTACAGCGTGCCGTACATGTGGGGTACCTCCGGTTACAGCTACGATACCAGCGTGCTGGGCGAAGACCTCGCGAGTTGGAAGGAAGTGTTCGAACCACGACCCGAGGCGCGCGGCAAGGTGGTCATGTTGGACGACCAGCGCGAGGTGATCGGGGCGGCCCTCATGTATCTGGGCTACGAGATCAACGAGACGAGCGATGATGCACTCGCCAAAGCGAAGCAGCTGCTCCTCGCGCAGAAGCCGTACGTGCTCGCTTATTCCAGCCAGAACAACGACGACTTGCTCGTCGCTGGCGAAGCGCTGATCGCCCACATCTGGACCGGCGATGCGCTCATGAGCGAGCAAGAGAAGCCGACCCTCCGCTACGTCATCCCGACCGAAGGTTGCACGGTCTGGCAGGACAACCTTTGTGTTCCCAAGACAGCCCCGCACAAGTACACGGCGATGGTTTTCATCGACTTTCTCAACCGACCCGACGTCGCGGGGCGCAACGCCAACTACATCATGTACGGGAGCCCGAACAAAGCAGCTCGAGAGCAAGGCTATATCGACCAAGAGGTGCTCAACAATCCGGGTGTTTATCCGCCACCGGAGGTTTGGAAGCGACTTCAATGGATCAAAGACGTCGGTGAAGAGGGCGCACTCAAGCTGGATCGTCTGTGGACAGAGGTCAAGACGGGCTGAGCACCGCGAGCATTCTGGTAAGAGTGGGATCTGCTTTCACCTCTCCAGCATCCGTTCCCATGTGCGGTCACGACATGAGGGGCATTCCCCTGAAGAATGCCCCTCGTCTGTTCTCTAACCTTGTGACTCGGCTCCTCAGGCTGCCTCGACTGGCCGCCGCTCCAGCCCTAACTCGTGAGCGATCTCCTTCATCGCGTCCAGCACGATGCGGATGTGTTCCTCGAGCGGAACCCCGAGCGCTGCCGCTGCCCGCTCGATCTCCTGGCGGTTGACTGCGGCAGCGAATTCTTTCGCCTTCCACTTCTTCTTGACGCTGGACACTTCCACGTCGAGAATGCTCTTGGTCGGGCGTACCAATGCCACTGCGACCAAAAACCCGGTCAGTTCGTCGACCGCGACCAGCGTCTTCTCGAGGAGCGACTCCGGTTCGACCCCGGTGACCTCGCTCGCATGAGCCAAGATCGCTCGGATCACCTCATCCGGATACCCGCGCTCGCGCAAGATGCGTGCGCCGACGACCGGATGTCCCTCCGTACTGATGTCCGGGTACCGCTCGTAGTCGAAATCATGCAGAATCCCGACCAAACCCCAAAGTTCCTCGTCTTCACCGAAACGTCGGGCATAAGCCCGCATGGCTGCTTCCACCGCTCGCATGTGACGCAAAAGATGGGGCTGTGTCGTGAACTCTCGTACCAGTTGCCACGCTTCCTCGCGCGTCGGTAGGGACCGTTCCACTCCCATGCCTCCCTCCCGATACCCTCACTGTTGTCGCTGCCGAGTCTCGTCTTGCGAGACCAAGGCGCGCATCGCCCGGAACCAGGGATTGCGGCGCCGCAGTTCAGGAACGAACAGGTTGGCCGCCGCACGACCGAGCAGTCGCCCCGCCATCGCGGCGACGTCCGAACCGGAAGCGCTTGCAGCTCCACTCCCAGCGGTCGTGCCTCCACCGGCGGACCGCCGCGCGCTCACGCGAGCCACTCCTCGGATCAGTGCCTTCCGCCAGTCCGTTCGCGGCTCCAGATGACCCCCTCGCCGTTTCCAACGCCAGCGACTCACCAGCATTCCGAGAAACCCGCCGAGAATGGCGACGATCGCGCCAGGGCTGTTCGGGCGAGTATCGACGAGATCGAGTCCGCCGACATCGGTCAACCACAGCACTCCCGCGGTCGCCAAATAGCCGACGATCCAGGCCACAGTTTCGTTGAAGGCCTGTCCCCACCGCCGTGTCATCCGCCATGAGAGGAGAAAGATCACTGGAACGATCAACCACATCGCACGCTCCGCTCCTCGATCCCTTCAAGACTACTGGTTCCGGGCGCCGTCGACCAGCTACACTGCTCGTGCGAGGACCGAGTGACGATGCGCGACCGACGAACAATGCGTGAACTGGCTTCGCACTACGACAGCCTCGCTAGCCGGTACGACGCGGCGATGGATCGCATCGAGCGCTGGTTCTTACGCGACTGGCGTGTCTGGGCAGCGCAACAGGCTGTCGGGCGAACCCTCGAAATCGCCATCGGAACGGGTCGAACGCTGCCCTTCTATCGGCCGGAGATCGTCCTCGTCGGCATCGACATCAGCCTCGGCATGCTGCGCGTCGCCCAACGTCGCGCCCAGGCTCGTGAGCGTCCTGTGACACTCGTGCGTGCCGATGCGCAGGCCCTTCCGCTGCGCGACGCGAGCGTCGACACGGTGCTCTCGATCCTCAGTCTCTGCACGATTCCGAATCACCAACAGGCACTGCGTGAGGCCTACCGTGTGCTTCGGCCTGGAGGACGACTCATCCTCGTCGAACATGTCCGCAGCGATCGATGGCTCCTGGGGCTGGCTCAACGCCTGATCGAACCGATCAGCGTGCGATTCGCCCACGATCATCTCGCCCGCGAACCACTCCCGATGGTCGTCGCAAACGGTTTTCACGTGCTCCATGAGCAGCGACGACTGGTCGGGATCGTTCAGCGCATCCTGGCTGTCAAACCATCATGATTCCCGTCTGTCACCCTGCGGAAGCCCGAGCGCCCGTGGCAGATCGTCGCGGTTCCCCCACTCCGCCCAGCTGCCGACATAGACCCGAACGTGTCGGACTCCAGCCCGCGCCAGCGCCAGCGCAGCGTGCGCAGCACGTACTCCACCATGACAGTAGGTGATGACTGGTGTCGAGGTGGTCACACCGAGTTCTGCCAGCCCCGCTCGCACTTCTTCCGGAGACCGAAACGTTCGTAAGCCATCCCAGTCGAGACTGCGTTGCCAGAACCAATGTCGCGCCCCGGGCACATGACCACCGTGGCGCGCACGCACCTCCTCACCGGTGTATTCGCTCAGCCGCCGCACGTCGAGGACGACGCTCTGCCCAGACGCGAGCGCCTCCAACACATCGCGAGCATCAGCGATGAGTTCCGGGTGCACGGGTGTGGGCGGCAGGTGGAAAGTAGCCGGAGGCCACGCTGGCTCCTCGGTCGCGGTGGGTCGTCCCTCGGCCACCCACCGAGTCCAGCCCCCCTCGACGATGCGCAGCCGATCAGCTTTCCCGTAGTACGCGAGCGAGAGCCAAAGGCGGGCGACGAAGTGTCCACCCTCGTCGTCATAGCCGACGATGAGATGCTCGTCACCGATACCCAACTCACCCAGCCGAGCTGCCATGTACTGTGACGGTGCGAGTCGGTACGCGACCGGGTCGTGCGGGTCGACGGTCACCGCTGTCCAATCGAGGTGACGGGCACCCGGGATATGGCCCTTGCGATACTCTTCGTACCCGTCCCGACCATCGAAGTAATATCGGCAGTCGACGAGACGAACCAGCGGATCACCGAGCCGCTCGGCGAGCCAGCCCGTATCGACGAAGAGTGCCGTCAGTCGATCGGTCACCACGGATCTTCTCTCCCTACTCACTGTTATCGTCGACCGCAGTGCGAACGCCGCCAGCGCAAGTATTCGGCATAGCACGCCAGCTCGGATCGCTCGGCCGGTTCCAAATCCTGAAATTGGACGTCATGACGAACGTCGGTCGCTGGTCCCTCCAAACGGTCGGCGAGCAAACGCAAGAATGCCGCCAGTGTGAAATCGAACGCTGCTGCGAGCTGATCCAGCGCCTCGAGGGTCGGTAATTTGCGGCCACGTTCCAACTCACTGAGATAAGCGATGGAGAGACCGCTCCGCTGGGCGAGCTCCCGCAGGGGCCACCCACGTTGCGCTCGCAAGTCGGTCAAGAGTTCCGCGATCGTTCGGACCACGTCACGTCGCACCGAGCACCTGCACCCATACTGTGCGTGTCCGCGGATGGGTATCGAAGTCGAGCAAGACGATGCGCTGCCATGTTCCCAGTGTCAATTGACCTGACACGAGTGGCACGGTGACCGACGGCCCGACGACCAGTGAACGCAAGTGGCTGTGTGCGTTGTCGTCGGCATTGAGACGGTTGTGTGCGTACTCTGCCACCTGTGGAGCGATTCGCTCAGCGACGATCCGGACGTCCTGAATCAGGCCTGGCTCGTACTCCGAAATGGACACCGCTGCCGTCGAATGGGCGACGAAGACACAGACCAATCCTTCCCGGATCCCGCTGGCTTCGACCGTCTCGCGAACCTGTGGAGTGAGATCCAGCATCTGATCGCGCCCACCGGTCGCAACCTGAAAGCGGCGGGCGAACGCTCGGCTCATGCTGCCGCTCCTCGTCGTTCCGCCCAGAGCTCCACGAATCGGAGCAGCGTCCGCACACCGTGTCCCGTCGCACCGGCCGGCCCAAACAACGTTGCCTGCTCCGACCACGCGGGCCCGGCGATATCCAGATGCGCCCAGGGTCGCCCCTCGGTAAATTCGCGGAGGAAGAGTGCGGCATTGATCGCTGCTCCCCAACGACCAGCTGTGTTCTTGAGATCGGCGTGCTCGCTCTTGAGGAGCTCGCGATAGTCGTCCCAGAGCGGAAGAGCCCACATCCGCTCACCTACCTCGTTCGCTGCCTGGAGGATCAGTTGGCCGACCGACTCATCGCTGGCAAACACGCCGCTTCCACCGCGCCCGAGCGCGACCGCACAGGCACCGGTCAATGTCGCGATGTCCACCAACAGGTCAGCTCCCTGTCGCACGGCGAACGTCAGTGCGTCGGCGAGCAGTAACCGTCCCTCAGCATCGGTACTGATGACTTCCACCGTCTTCCCGCTCAAGGTACGCAGGATGTCCCCGGGCCGGAACGCCTCTCCATCGGGGAGATTCTCTGCCGCTGCCACGATTCCATGCACTTCCACGGGGAGGCGCAACGCGGGAAGCGCTCGCAGGACAGCGAGGACAGCTGCTCCCCCCGCCATGTCTCCCTTCATCCGCTCCATTCCCTCGGCTGGCTTGAGGCTCAACCCACCCGAATCGAACGTGACGGCTTTCCCGACCAGAGCCATGCGACCGAGCGCGTCGCCATCCGGCCGATAGACGAGATGAATGAGTCGCGGTTCTCGGCGGCTGCCCTGCCCCACCGCCAGAATCGCCCCGGCATCGAGTTCCTCGAGCAGCGCCCGATCGTAGATGGAACACGCCAGCCCAGTCTCCTGTGCGATCTCCCACGCGATCCCGCTGAGCCGCTCGGGGTCGAGCACGTTGGCAGGTTCGTTGGTCAGGTCTCGGGCGAAGCACACCGCATCGCTCGTCAGGCGCCCGCGCTGGATTCCCTCTTCGACCTCAGTCCCCTCACCGAGTACGACCAGCTGCCGCAACCGCGTTCCACCCTCACCGGATCGGTAGCGGTGGAACCGGTAGCTGGTCAGCGCCGTCGTCTCGACGATCGTCTGGACGACTTGAGCAGAGCTCGATCCGCTCACGGCTACGATGGGCCAGGCGAGCACACTCGCACCGACCTCGCCGGCGAGTTTGGCTGCAAGTGCCGCCCCACGTCGCACGTCGGCGAGCGATCGCTGATGCTCTGCTCCCATGCCAACCACGACGAAACGTTCGGCCGCCAGACCGTCGATCGGGGGTAAGAGCGCAGCTTGCCCGACGCGTCCCGAGACCCCGATTGACCGCGCAGCGCGGACCAGCCGCTCGGCGACTCCCGCATCGATCCCGACGATCCGATCCAGTTGGCCATCCTGCCCGATCGGGAGAACGACCGTACCCTCGACGAGCGCCAAAGGCGTCGTACTCGCAGTGACCTCGAGCCGCACCTCATCCTCCGATCAACGGCATCGGTCCTGACGGTTTTTCCTGTTCGGTAACCGAGACGTAGTCGGGATAGGCCATTTCGCCGGCTCGAATGGGAACATCGACGATATTCTCGCGGGGCGGGATAGGGCAGGTCCAACGATCGTTGTAGGCACAGTACGGGTTATACGCCATATTGAAGTCGATCACGAGCTTGCCATCGGGCGTCTCTTGAGGGTCGAGATAGCGACCGACCGAATAGGTCTCGCTTCCGGCAGTCGCATCTCGGAAGGGTAAAAAGTAACGCCCACGGCCGACCTCCCGGTAGACCGTGAACGTCACGGGCTTCCCCTCGATTTCGACTGTCACGCGACCAGCGACGATGAACTCCTTCGGCTCACCCGTGGTGGTACCCAGTATCACGCGCTCTTGACTGCCACCGTCGCGTTGCAACTCGACGACGAAGCGGTATTCAGGCTTCACCGGATAATAGCGTAACCCGCGAAAGCGCTCCCGTTGTTCTGGCAGGAGCGGGGAATTTTCGTTGGACTTGAAGAACTCGTCCCGTCGCTTGCGATACTCCTCGATGCGGCGGACATATGCTTCAGTCGTCCCAGCACTACTCGTCACCTCGCACACCCCTTTCGCTTCTATGCTTCATTCCATGGCGAAGGATACCCGAGAAAACACCGAGCCGGCCTGATGAGGCCGGCTCGGTGGTTGGTATGGGCGCCCCCGCGGGAAAGCCGGTTATCCGACTACCTCCACGGTGACGCCCGGAAGTTCGTGGCTACTCATTCCGGGCATCACCCCCTTTCCCCTGCACGGTCTCGCTCGAGAGCCGCACATGGGCCCAGACTATCACGCCGGGTGCCCTCCGTCAACCCACAACAGGGCGCGCCGTACCGCAGCTGCAGCGCAAGGATTCGGACACTCGCTCGAGGCGAAGCCGCAAGCGATCACTCGATCCCCCTTGGGCAGCCACTTTTTGCTACCCAGCGTTCGCTTCCCACCAGGCCCGAGCATCGGCATCAGTGCTCGATCCATCACCGGATGATCCACCGCAGGTACGGCAAAGGGACTCCCATTCTCGGTCGCGTCGTCAGGCAGCGCAGCGTCTCGGGACACGACGAATCGGGTATCATCGAACGAACCGGTGGACGCTGGAAACCGGCCACGAAGAGGTGCATAGGGAAGCGAGGTTCACCATGCCGAACCGCCTCGCCAAGGAGAAGAGTCTCTACCTGCGGCAGCACGCTGACAATCCTGTCGATTGGTACCCCTGGTGCGAGGAAGCCTTTCGCGTCGCCCGAGAGCAGGACAAGCCGATTCTCCTCAGCATCGGTTACTCCTCCTGTCACTGGTGCCACGTGATGGAGCGCGAGTGCTTCGAGAATCCGGAAATCGCTCAGCTCCAGAACGAGCTCTTCGTCAACATCAAAGTCGATCGTGAGGAGCGCCCAGATCTCGACGAGCTGTACATGAACGCTTTGCAAGCGATGACGGGCTCCGGCGGCTGGCCACTCAACATCTTCCTGACCCCCGATGGCAAACCGTTCTACGGCGGTACGTACTTCCCACCGGAAGACCGCGGTCAGTTACCGGCTTGGCCACGCGTCCTGCTCGCCGTCGCCCAGGCCTATCGGGAGCGCCGCACGGATGTCGAGCGCGCGGCCGAGGATCTCGTCAGTTACCTGCAGCAGCAGTCACGCCCACCGCTCCAGGCAGTACCACTGCGTGAACAGTTGCTCGACGACGCTGCCCGCAACCTCGTCCCTCACTACGACCGGGAACATGGGGGTTTCGGGAATGCACCGAAGTTTCCCTCCCCGCTGCAACTCGAGTTTCTCCTGCGTACGTTTCGTCGTGCCGGCGCACCACGCGCCCTGGAAATGGTGCTGCAGACACTCACTGCTATGGCGCGTGGCGGTATCCACGACCAGATCGGAGGCGGCTTTCACCGCTACACGGTCGACGAAGCGTGGCTCGTCCCGCACTTCGAGAAAATGCTCTACGACAACGCCTTGCTAGCACGTGTGTATAGCCTCGCCTACCTCGCTTCCGGCAACCGACTCTGCCATACCGTCGCCGAAGAGACGCTCGGTTACCTGCAGCGCGAAATGCGTGGAGACCACGGAGCGTTCTTCGCTGCCCAGGACGCCGATAGTGAGGAGGGAGAAGGAGCCTTCTACCTGTGGACACCGGAGGACATAGCAGTCGTCTTAGGAAACGATGACGCTCGAATCGCCTGTCGTTATTTCGGTGTCACACCACGAGGAAACTTCGAGGGGAAGTCCATCCTGCACGTCGCGGAAGATCCCGCGACGATCGCGAGCGAATTCGGCCTTTCGCTCGACGAGCTCGATCGACGCATCGCCTCGATCCGTGCTCGCCTTTACGAGGCACGGGATAAGCGCCCTCATCCGGCCCGTGACGAGAAAGTGATCGTCGCGTGGAATGCGCTCGCTATCCGCGCCTTCGCGGAAGCAGGCGCTGCGTTCGATCGCCCCGACTTCGTCTCGATCGCGGAGCGTGCAGCGACTTTTCTCCAGGATCAGTTGTGGGACGGGAACACGCTCTACCACGTGTGGGAGGAAGGTGAGGCACGCTTCCCCGCCTTTCTCGATGATTATGCTGATCTCGTAAATGCGCTCGTGTCCCTCTACGAAGCGACCTTCGATCCATCCTGGATCGCCTGGGCACACCAACTCACTGAGGTGATGTTGGTCAAGTTCATCGATCCGGTAGCCGGTGACTTCTACGACACAGCGAGTGATGGAGAACAACTGATCGTCCGCCCGAAAACGTTCATCGATCAAGGCACGCCGAGCGGCAATGGAGCAGCAGCCGAAGCGCTCCTCCGCTTGGGTACGCTCTTGGGTGACCATCGGTTCATCGACCAGGCGCGAACGCTCTTGGAACGCTACGCCCAACTCGCCGTCGAGCACCCGATCGCCTGCGGGCAACTGTTGCTCGCGATGGACTTTGCGCTCGGTCATCCATTCGAAATCGCCATCATCGGTGATCCGATGCAACCAGAGACGCGAGCGCTCCTCCGGGTCGTCCAAGCGAGCTACTTGCCGCATCGTGTCCTCGCCTTGCGCCGCCCGGAGGACGAGATGGCCGCGACGATCGTTCCGCTTTTGGCCGAGCGTTCCCTGGTTGACGGACAACCAGCAGCGTACGTCTGCCGCAATTTCGCGTGCCAGCGACCGGTTACTACGCCTCAGGAACTGGCGAGCCAGCTGGGCATCGCACTGCCGGACAGCTGAATGACCGGCTCGAGGGGAAGCGCAGCAACCACAACCGGACCAGCTGGTCCGCCGAACCGGTAGGAGAGGCACGCGCAGATGAACGCATACGCCTCACGGGGCTCGAGGCCAAACGCACGCTGGATCAGTGCGACGGCGTTTTCGAGCGCAGCCTGCTGAGCGCTCAGGATATCGGGTCCGAGGCCGAGTACGAGGAGTTCATCGTCGCTGCGAACCAGCGGTCCAGGAAGCCGTAGCTGGTGATCGACCGCGACCCGAACCGTGACGCGTGCGGCAGCTTCGATCGCGACGTGTACCGGTTCACCCGCACCGATCGCAGCATGCACGTCACCCAGGAAAAGGAATGCCTCCGCTCGCTGGACAGGCAACCAGATCGTGCTTCCGGCGTGCAGTTCGACCAGATCGAGGTTCCCACCCCAAGGCCAGACCGGCCGGAACGTCGAGCTTGCACCACGAGCGGGAGCGACGCCGATGCAGCCGATACTCGGCTGGAGAGGAAGGTGCAGTCGTTCGGAGACGACGAGTCGTCCGTCGTGCATGTCCAAGCGTTCGCACACCGTCTTCGGTAACAGTCGCCCCAGCGGACCGAACGAGCGGATGAAGACCAGCCAAGCGCGCTCGATGCTGATGGAGAGGATATCGACCCGAAGTGTGTCACCCGGACGCGCTCCGCTCACCGCGAGTGGACCAGTCACTTGGTTGAAGCGATCCAGTCCGATCTCTTCGACCGGGATGCCACTGGCGAGCAGCTCGTACGGCTCATCGCTTGTCTCGAACTCGACGATCGCGCCTGTCTCGACACGGAGCGCTGGTACCGAATTGGCATCGAGCGCCGCGTACCGCGAGGATCGAGGAATCCGATACGGACTGACCGACACCGTGCCTGCTCCTTCCTCCGATGTGATCGTTCTCTGCAACCACACGGTACACTTTCGCGAGATGGGGTAGGAGGCTCAGGCAAGGGATGGCACGCCAGACCTTCGTCATCGGTACGGCTGGGCACGTCGATCACGGAAAATCGACGCTCGTCAAGGCGCTCACCGGGATCGATCCCGACCGGCTCCGCGAGGAAAAGGAGCGGGAGATGACGATCGATCTCGGTTTCGCCTGGATGACGCTCCCGAGTGGCCGCCGGCTGAGTATCGTCGATGTCCCCGGGCATGAGCGGTTCATCAAGAATATGCTCGCCGGGGTCGGCGGTTTCGATGCTGCGCTCCTGGTGATCGCCGCCGACGAAGGTCCGATGCCGCAAACGCGAGAACATCTGGCCATCCTCGACTTGCTCGAGATCGGGCACGGTCTCGTCGCGGTGACCAAGATCGATCTCGTCGAAGCCGACTGGCTCGAGCTCGTCATCGTCGAAATCGAGGAACTCTTGCGCGACACTGCTCTCGCCGGCGTCCCGATCGTTCCTGTCTCGGCCGTGACTGGCCATGGTCTCGATGACCTCGTGCGCGTGATCGACCGGGTGCTCGATGAGGTCCCCCCTCATGCGAGTGGTGGGAAGCCGCGGTTGGCGATCGATCGCGTTTTCACCGTCGCGGGCTTCGGCACGGTCGTCACCGGCACGCTGCGGGACGGCGAACTGGAAGTCGGCCAGGAAGTCGAAATCCTCCCCCGAGGGCTCCGGGCACGAGTGCGCGGCTTGCAGAGTCATCGAACGCGGGTCGATCGGGCTCTACCAGGATCGCGCACCGCAGTCAATCTGAGTGGCGTCGAAGTCGAGGACCTGGCACGCGGAGACGTTCTCACCGTCCCTGGCTGGCTCCGACCGACGATGCTCCTCGACGTCCGCTTGCGCATGTTGCCCGATGCCCCGGAGCCGCTCGAGCAGAACGACGAGGTCGACTTCTTCGTCGGAGCGAGCGAGACACTCGCCCGCGTGACGCTTCTCGACGCTGAACGGCTCGAACCGGGCATGGTCGGCTGGGTTCAACTGCGCCTTCAGGAGCCGGTTGTCGCCGTGCGCGGCGACCGTTTCATCATCCGCCGACCCTCGCCGAGCGCGACACTCGGAGGCGGCATCATCATCGACACGGCTCCGCGCCGGCATCGCCGCTTCCGTCCAGAAGTTTTGCGCGCACTCGAGCTCCTCGCCTCTGGATCCCCCGAGGCGCTGCTGCTCCATGCCTTGGAACGCGGCATCGCCGAGTGGCGTGATGTGCTCCAACGAACGAATCTCGACGAGACGACCGCCACGAGGGCCATCACCCAACTGATCCAACAGGGCCGGGTCGTCTGCTTGGAGAATGCGGGAAGCGCGTTGAACCTGTCCAGCGCACTGGCCGAGCATGGAGTGCTGGAGCGGATCACTGCCCAGTTGCTCGACCTTCTCCGCGACTATCACGCCCGCTATCCACTTCGGCGCGGGCTTCCACGTGAAATGGCACGGAGTCGCCTCGGACTCGCGCCCCGTCACTTCGAACTCCTCATCCACTGGCTCGCACAGGCCGGCGCTGTCGTCCAAGACGACGATGTGTTGCGTCTGCCCGAACATCGGATCCAATTGAGCGAGGAGCAAGAGACCCGAGCGCGTGCCTACGAAGCTGCTTTGCTGCGTGAGCCGTTCTCACCGCCGTCTCCCAGCGAGTACGGTATCGAGCCGGAACTCGTCCAAGCGCTCGCTGACCTGGGGCGTGTCGTCCGCGTCAATGACGAGGTCGTCTTCGCTCCGTCTGCTTGGGCGGACATCACAGAGCGTGTACTCGCACTGATCGATACCCATGGCAGTGTGACGCTCGCTCAGGTACGCGACGCACTCGGGACGAGTCGCAAGTACGCGCAGGCACTCCTCGAGTACCTCGACCAACAGCGGGTTACCAGACGGATCGGTGACGCGCGTGTCCGGTATGTCTGAGTTCACCGGTGACGCGATTTTCCTTTCCCCGCACTTCGATGACGTTCCACTCTCGTGCGGCGGGACAGTCGCCTTGTTCGCCGAGAGTGGTCGCAGGCCCCTCATCCTCACGCTCTTCGGTGGAGAGCCAGCCGGGCCCCTCAGCATGTTCGCGCGGCAACAGCACCAGTGGCGGAGTATGGACGACCGAACGGCTGTCGAATCGCGGCGAGAGGAAGAGCGTGCCGCTGCCGCCGAACTCGGGGCGATGGCACACTGGTTCGATGTCCCGGACGCGATTTACCGCGATGCCCGTTATAACTCGGACGACGAACTCTTCGGACCTATTCACCCCGATGATCTGGTACTGGTCGATGAGCTCCTCGGTCTCGTCGAAGAGATGATCCGCTCCCGCGCCGAATCTCCGGCGATTTTCGTTCCCCTCGCTCTCGGCAATCATGTCGATCACCAAATCGCTCGTCTGATCGGTACACGCTTGGTCGAACGAGGTCTTTCGGTCTGGGGCTACGAGGATCAACCCTACAGCGCCACACCACGGGGCAAGGCCGAGCGCGATCGCACCATCCAGCGGTGGACAGCCGGTCCGCCGTGGCTCGTCTTTCTTTCGGAGGAACTCTTCCAGAGACGCCTGCGAGCGATCGATCAGTATCGAAGCCAGATCGCTTTCGTCTTTCGCGACCTCGGCCCCTTCGATCGAGTCCTCCGGTCGTATGCGTTGGAGGTCGGACGAGGCAAGCTCGCCGAGCGTTTCTGGGAACTCCAGCCACTTGCCAGCGCCGAGAGAGTGCACGAACGACGGAGAGACGAACAGTCCTGAGTGCTCGTCGGCGAGGGCCAACCATCGCTCGCCGGCACTCCTCCCGTCTCACCGCTCTCCAACGAAATCACGATCATGACGCGCGCGAGAGATCCTGGAGGAGCACCCCTCGATCACGCCGTATCCACTGCCGATAGTGCGCACCGATGTTTCCCATTTCCACTTGCCAGCCAGGCGGGTTCGCAGGCGTGAACGTCAGACAGCGCCGTTCGAAACACTGGACGAGAACGTCCTGCTCGACACCCCCGACCGGGACCCTCACCCAGTACGGCTCAGTGATCGGATAACCGACAACAGCGACCCACGGCGAGAACAGCGGTTCCTCGCGGAGTCGGTGTCCGGCCCAAACCGCCCCACGTTGCTCGAGCCAGTTCGCGAAAATGGAAGCCACTCCATGACCAGTTTCTGCAAAGACTGCTCCGTACCTCACCCCATAACGAGCCAGTTCCTCGTCGTGCACGACCGTCCCATCGGGAAAGAGGCGTTCCGCGACGAGTTCGTCGGTAGGACCAGAGGGGACAGCGAGCAGTCTTCCCAGCAAGGCGTACGTGATGGGATTACCCGGATCGCCCGCGACCGCGATCGCGGCTGGCTTTCGCTGGACGTACGCCTCGTCGCCGATTTGCTGCCGGCCGGTCAGGAGTTCCCAGGCCAACCGGCCACCAGTCACCCGCCAACGCGCGTCGACAGCACGGTCAGGATGAGTCAGTTCCATCCGACCTTTTTCGTGATAACGGACCAGACGCTGCCCTCCGGGTGCATCGGCGTAAGCTTCCCACTCGACCGGGCCCAGCGCTGGGCCCCAAAGCCAGGTCCGCGTTACGAGCCCTCGAGCAACCGGGTCATCCGTCCGGCGCCACCACCAGTCGAACAAGCGCTCGGCGTCGGCTGGCCCGGTGAGCCGATCGAGTTTCGTCCAACCGTAGTCGAGGAGCTTGGCCGCGTCGTCGTACCAGGCGGCGAGGGTCGAACCAGTCAGGACCACGATCGCTGTCTTGCCTGCCCGCTCAGCAACCTCGATCAAACAGAGGCCCGCTTCATCGGTCCAACCGGTCTTCCCACCGATGACCCCAGGGTAGCGGTCGGGCAGTCGATTGGTGTGCCGCCACGAGAATCCTTCGCCGCGATAGCTTGCTGCACCGAACATCTCGACGAAAACCGGATCGGCGAGCGCGACGCGCGTGAGCCGCGCCAGATCGTAGGCACTGCTGACATGGCCAGGTTCGTCCAAACCATGAGGATTGCGAAAAGACGTCGCTTCCAGACCCAACTCGACCGCCTTCGCGTTCATCCAGGTGACGAAGCGCTGGCGCGCAGCTGGATCCTCTGCATCGGGACTTCCGCCAACCGCCCGCGCGATCGCCATCGCAGCATCGTTCCCGCTGCGGAGCAATAGGCCATACAGCAGCGTCCGCAGCGTCACGACTTGCCCAGCTCGCAACCCGGCTGACGACTCGCCGATCAGGTCTTCTGGCACGATGGTGACTGGCTGATCCAACGCACCCCGTTCGAGCGCGACCACTGCGGTCATCACCTTGGTCAAGCTGGCGATTGCGACTGGTTGGCGAGCCGCTCGCTCAGCGACGATCTGGCCGGTTGCGGCGTCCATGATGATCCAATGCTGGGCAACGACCTCAGGTATCGAGTCCGCCCGAACAGGGATCGGGATGGCGAGCGCGACGAGGAGGAGACCGAGCACGCAGCGCACGAGTCGCCCAGACACCGTTTTCCCCTTCCTCAGCGGTTCCACGAATCACACCGTCCACAGTTTCCGCGGATGAGACGACTCGTGACAAGCGGTTTGGGTCATCTCCGGGAGACCGGACACGCCGTGCACTCTCGTCCTCCCCGGTCCTGCACTACCCTGTGTCACGGCGAACCGAGATCTACGATGAGCGGGGACGCCATTCGCGATCCTCACCGAGCCAGCAACCCGCGTGCGGGAACGCTCGCGCGTCCGCTCGCCCCCGCGTCGTCCCGACTTGCAGGCACGCTGCAGCGTGGAGCTGTGCCGGGTGACTACTCCGAGTTAGCCTGTGTTCCCCGAAAACGAACTGCAGCACGGGTATCCGTGCAGGACGCACTGCGAACGTGGAGTGCTCGGCACGAAAACGGTGCCCAAATCGCCTGACAACCGGATCGCCCATGGCCGCAGCGTTCTGACGCCCTCGACCGGCTTCGGGTTCTTGCATCAGACCAACTTGCCTGCTGACCGGTCACGCTGCCTGTCCTGATCGGCAACGTGCCGCAACCCGGTCGTGCTCTGCTCAGTCCGTTCTCGCCGGCCGACGTGGGATCGGTACGACCGCGTCGATTCAGCACGCTCTGTGGGCCTCACGCTTCGAGCGGCGTCACGGCGAGACGATCCAGTTCGGCCAAGACGTTGGCCATCTCGATCGCAACGAGCGCTGCTTCGGCTCCCTTGTTCCCCATCTTGGTTCCCGCACGCTCGACCGCCTGCTCGATGGTGTCGGTCGTCAGCACCCCGAAGACAACTGGGACATTGGTCTGCAACGCCACATGAGCGATTCCCTTCGAGACCTCGGCCGCTACATAGTCGAAATGCGGCGTGGCTCCCCGGATCACTGCGCCCAAACAGATGACTGCGTGGTACCGGCGCGATTCAGCCAAACGCTTGGCCACGAGCGGAATCTCGAACGAACCGGGAACCCAGACGACCTCGATCGCCTGTGGCTCGACGTCATGGCGCACCAGCGCATCGACCGCGCCATGGAGCAATTGACGCGAAATGAACTCGTTGAACCGGCTGACGACGATGGCGAAACGTCGGCCCCGTCCGGTCAATTTCCCCTCGACGACACGGATCGCCTGACCATTCAACGACATCATCGCGTGCCTCCTCGTTGCTCGTCACCCACCGCCGCCAGTTCTTCCAGCAACACGAGGTGTCCGAGCTTGTCGCGTTTGGTACGCAAGTAGCGGTGATTGTGTACCGTGGGCGGCAGTTCCAGGGGTACTCGCTCGACGACTTCGAAACCGAGTTCCTCGAGTGCTGCGATTTTGCGGGGATTGTTCGTCAAAAGTCGCAAGCGTTCGATACCGAGATCGCGCAGGATGATCGCAGCCTCCCGATAATCGCGCAGATCGGCCGGAAAACCGAGATGCAGGTTGGCCTCTACAGTATCCAATCCCATGTCCTGCAGGTGATACGCCCGCAACTTGTTGAGCAGGCCGATCCCCCGTCCCTCTTGCCGAAGATAGACGACGACGCCGCGTCCTGCCGCGGCGATCCTGGCCAGCGCTGCTTCCAACTGGGGACCACAATCGCAGCGTTCCGAACCGAAGACATCACCGGTCAAACACTCCGAATGCAAGCGGACGAGCACCGGCTCGTCCCGAGTGAGATCCCCATGGACGAGTGCCAGATCGATCTGGTCACCGCCGACTCGGCGATACGCCCGGAGCTGGAACCGTCCGTAGCGTGTCGGCAGCGTCGTCTCAGCGACGCACTGCGCGGGACGCTCGTGAACCAGCCGATAGGCAATGAGATCAGCCACATGGACGATCGGCATATCGTGTTCAGCAGCGAAGCGCTCGAGTTCCGGCAAGCGTGCCATCGTCCCGTCGGCGCTCATGATCTCGCAGACGACCGCGACCGGATGCAGGCCTGCCAGACGAGCCAAGTCGACCGATGCTTCCGTTTGCCCGTCGCGCTCCAGCACCCCTCCCGGCCGAGCGCGCAGCGGGAACACATGGCCCGGCATCACGAAATCTGCTAGCGTCGCCGAGGGGTCAGCGAGCTTGCGGATCGTCACCGACCGATCGTACGCCGAGATCCCGGTTGTCACGCCTTCACGCGCCTCGACGGAGATCGTGAAGGCGGTTCCGAACCGTGACCCGTTCGTTCCCGGCGGAACCATCAGGGGAAGACCCAAGCGATCCGCCCACTCCGCTGCCATCGGCACGCAGATGAGTCCCCGCGCCTCGCGGGCCATGAAGTTGACCGCTTCCGGCGTACAGAACTGCGCGGCGATCGCCAGATCACCCTCGTTCTCCCGATCGGCATCGTCGACGATGATGACGAAACGTCCAGCACGAAATGCCTCGATCGCCCTTTCGACTCGTGCGAAGCGCGTCACGACTCGACCTCCGTTCGCGGACTGACGAATCCGGCCCGGTGCAACGACTCGAGAGACAGAGCACCGCTGGCACCGCACGCGAGAAACTGCTCGACGTACTTGGCGACGATGTCCACCTCCAGGTTGACCAGCGCACCTGGTCGCTTCCGCGGCAACGTGATGTGCTCCTGCGTATAGGCAACGAGGGAAACCTCGAACTCGTTCGGGAGCCGGCGCTGCACTGTCAAGCTCGCCCCATCGACCGCGATGAATCCTCGTTCGACGACGTACCGCATCGCCTCCGCTGGAGCAGCGATGCGGACGATGAGAGCCGAGCCATCCCGATACGTCGTGACGATCCGGCCAACCGTGTCCACGTGACCTTGCACGTAGTGTCCACCGAACCGTCCACCGACCGGCAGCGCCCGCTCGAGATTGACGAGATCACCGACCGCGATCTTGCCGAGCGTCGATCGGCGCACCGTCACCGGCTGCAACTCCACCTGGAAACTGTCCGGAGCCAGATCCGTCACGGTAAGGCAGACGCCATCGACCGCAATGCTGTCCCCGAGCCTGGTTCCCTCCAGGACGGTGCGACAACCGATGCGCAAGCGAAGCCCACCACCGCTGACCGACTGGATCGCGAGCACACGACCGATTTCCTCGACGATGCCGGTAAACATCATGCCCCCTCAGGCACCCAAATCGGACGCAAGCGTCCTTCGATCACGAGATCGTCTCCCACCTGCCGGATACGAACGCCACTGAGTCGAGGAGCGTCTTCCATGCGTGCCACACCCTCACCAGCAACCGGGACGGGTGCAGCGGCCCCACCGACCAACACTGGTGCGATGAACGCCACGACCGCATCGGCCAATCCCTGATCGAACAGACTGCCGAGTACTCGACCGCCCCCTTCGACGAGGACCCGGTTGATGCCTCGTTCTGCCAGCACCCGCAGGGCAGCAGCCAAATCGACGCGACCGCAACGGAGAGGAACGAACGCCAACTCGGCTCCCGACTTCCACAAGGCTGCGACCCGTTCCGGCGGTGCAGCCTCCGTGGTGATCACGAGCGTGCGTGCCGGTAGGCGACTGTCCAGCAAGCGAGCCGATGGTGGCGTTCGTGCTCGTGTATCGATCACCACGCGGAGCGGCGAGTGCGGTCCCCCCTCGCCGGCATCGCTCGGGTCGAGACGAGTCGTCAACTCCGGATCATCAGTCAAGACCGTTTCGACACCAACCAGGATAGCGTCGTGTCGATCCCGCAATTGGTGCGCGTAGCGGCGCGCCTCCGGACCAGTGATCCATTTCGAATGGCCTGTACGGGTCGCGATGTGCCCGTCGAGCGTCATCGCATACTTGAGCGTGACCTCTGGCAGACCCTCGCGCAAGCGCTTCAGGTAGCCCGCATTCACCTCAGCTGCGGATTCCGCTTCGATCCCGACCGTGACGTCGATTCCGGCCTGGCGCAGGATAGTGAACCCGCGTCCAGCCACTGCCGGGAAGGGATCGAGTATGGCGGCAACGACACGCCGGATACCGGCCTGAACGATGGCATCGACACAGGGCGGTGTTCTTCCGTAGTGCGCACACGGCTCCAACGTGACGTAGAGTGTCGCCCCACGAGCCCGCTCCCCTGCCTGCTGGAGCGCGACGACTTCCGCGTGCGGTCCTCCCGGCGGCTGGGTGCACCCCTCACCGACCACTTCGCCGTCGCGCACGATCACCGCACCTACTGCCGGGTTCGGAGCGACCCGCCCCTGCGCCCGTCGAGCGAGGGCGATCGCCCGCTGCATCCAGTAACGATCCGTGTCGAGTTCCCGCATCACCGTCGCCCATGACGAAGAACCCGGGTGGCAAAGCCCCCGGGTTCAGGTTCGGTCGAAGTTCCTCGTTGACCGGTATCGATAACCGGCGCAACGACCTTCTCCCATCCGGACTATACCGTCGGCCCCGGAATTGGCGCTATCGACGCCTCACCGGATCCTGCGGCCGATGGCCGCTCGCGGGCTTTACCGCCGGTCGGGAATTGGCGCTCCAGGCGCCTCACCCTGCCCCGAAGGTCTTGCATCGACCAGTCTACGTCACGCTCAGCGCGCCGTCAACTCTGCACTCACCGCAGTTTTCGAGATCGGTCTTCCGCTCGCGGGTGAGGGCGAACCACGATCCAGACGATCGAGCCACCGCTCAGCCCAACGAGCAGCCCAATAGCCGCACATGCCGTGAACGCCGCCCCCGGGCGGTGTCGCTGCGCTGCACAGGAACACCGCTGGATCGGACGTCCGATACGGTGGCCACGGCCACAAGGCAGGACGGGTAAAGAGCTGGTCGAGCGTCGGCCATCCTCCAGAAAGATCGCCCCCGACGAGATTCGGGTTGGCTCGCTCCAGGTCTCGAGGCTTCCACGCACGGCGAGCGACGATCCGTTCCCGGAATCCGGGTGCGAAGCGCTCCACCTGCTGTTCGATCGCCTCTGTCGCGTCACCATCCCACCCCGGTGGCACGTGGCAGTACGCCCAGACGACGTCGAAACCCGGACTCACCCGACTCTGATCAGCGCGAGCAGGCTGAACGAGGATCACGAACGGTTTCTGCGGCATGCGTCGACAGGCCACAGCCTCCTCAGCTGCGGCGATCTCCTCCCAGCTCCCACCGAGATGGACAGTCGCCGCGAGTGCACACTCCGGAGCCCGCCAAGGGACTGTCCCCCGAATCACCCAGTCGATCTTGAACACGCCCGGTCCCGGGCGGAAGCGAGCGAGTTGCCGCTGATAGGCCGGGGTGAAGCGCGCACCGGCGATCCGGAGAGCCACCGGCGGACTCGTGTCCAAGAGCAGGACGCGAGAGGGTGGGAGATCCTCGAGTCGCTCCACTGACACACCATACCGTACTGAGCCACCGTGCCGTTCGAGCTCGCCCACCAGCGCCTTCGCCAAGCGCTCCGTACCCCCTGCGAGAAGCGGCCAGCCGACGAGGTGCCCGCACCCGGCGAGAACCAAGCCGAACGCCGCAGAGGGCGGCTGCTCGAGCGGCAACGTGCTGTGAGCGGCGAGGCCAGCGAACAGTGCCTGTGCTCGTTCCCCAGCGAAGCGCCGGATCACTGACCGCGCCGAGCGGAGTCCTACCAGTGCGAAGCGCAGGACTTCCACGAGTCGCGGGCGACATCCCGGGAAACGCACCACACCCGGCAGGGGGGAGAGGACTGCCGCGAGCAACGCCGTTCCGCTCGCGAGCCACGGCATCATCAGTGCTCGATATCTGGCTGCATCCGGACCCAGCTGCGCCGCGGTCCGCTCGAGATCACGCCACAGCAGGACCACTGTTCCGTCATCGAAGGGATGGGCCAGCACAGCAGGAGACCAGAGCCAGTGGACGCGGTCGATCACCCCGATGCTTCGAAAGAACGGGGATGCGAGCGCCAGCGGCAAGACGGACGCGCAATGGTCGTGGACACAGCCGGGAACGATGCTCTTGTCGGTGCGTAGCCCCCAACCAGCCCGTTGCGCTCGCTCCAGCAGCAGGACACGGCGACCATTGATGGCCAAAGCGAGAGCAGCTCCCAGTCCGTTCGGCCCTGCCCCGACGATGACTGCGTCCCAGGCTTCGCGCACGCCCGTTACCCCGTCTTAGGCCGAGCTGTCCTTTTCCGGTTCAGCTTGGGCTCGCGCGACCGATTCCACCATCGCGACGAAAGCCGCCTCCGGTCGAGCTCCCTCGAATTCCAGCGACTCGTTGATCACGACTTTGGGAACAGCGAAGATACGATACCGCTGAGCGATGTGCGGAAACTCGCTCACTTCGATCACGTCCGCGGTCACCTTCTCGCTCTCGATTGCCATCATGTGCGCCAACCTGGCGACACCTGGACAGTATGGTCAAGTAGGTGTCACGAAAACCTTGATGTGAACCGGCTGTGCGAGTTTGGCGAGCGTCTCCCGGCTCAATGGCGAGAGCTCCGTCGTCCCCCGCGAGACATCGATGATATCCTCGATCAGCGTCGCGAACTCGTAGCCAGCCGGTACCCCGATGAAACGGAGTGTCCCCTTGTTCTGCCCCTTCAGAATGATCGCTGGGATCTCTTCGACACCCGCCTCCCGTGCTTTGACTGCTTCCTGCAAGAGATCGTACATTTCGAGCGTGATCTTTTCGGACAGTGCAGCCACCTCTTCGAGGAGTTGGTTCGTCTCGCGGCAGGTCGCACACTCGTAGCCTGGAATGCTGATCTGGGTCACGCGCTGCGTGAAAAGTTGGATAGTTACTGGATCACGCAGGCGTTCGGCGAAGACATTACGCAAGTACTCCTGATCGGCTGGCGAAAGAATCGGCATCGACTACCCCCTTCCAGTACGGAGTCACCCTGTGCGAAGCGTAACCGATGGTCGCTGCTCGTGCCAGATCGATGATTCGGCGACGACCAGAGGGCCCTCGCCATCGTCCTCCCGCCCTCGTCAGGGATCGCTGAGTCGGCCCGTCCATGGGCCGTAGGCGGTGCGTCATGATCGCCCTCGGCCGACCGACCGTTTCTCGATGATTCGACCGCATCCGGAAAAATTCGTTTCGACGCTGACCTCGTATCGTTCCTCGTCAGCGAAGAGTTCTGGTTCCCGCTTCCGACAACCGTCGCAACAGACTTTCCGCCGCACTCGGCTCGAGTCGTCGACGCTCGCCTCGTGGGAAGGCACGATGCTGAAACCGGAAGTTCGCTGCAAGCGCGACTCAGGGTAAAGCCGACGAGTTTCCGCGAGGTCCATCGCAGCGCCGGAAAGTCGAACACGGAACAGAGAGCAGCCAACGGGTAACTTGCCGCTATGCTAGCATGGCGTGAGGGAGACCGTCATGGGACGCTTGCTCATCGGCACCTCGTCCTGGACCGACCACGAAGGCTTCTATCCTGCAGGCATCGACGGCCGCGAGCGCTTGCGTTTCTACGCGCGCTATTTCCCGATCGTCGAAGTGAACTCGACCTATTACGCGATTCCCTCGCGTCGCGTCGTCCAAGGCTGGGTCGAGCGCACCCCACCCGGATTCGTCTTCGACGTCAAGCCACCCCGCCAGTTGACTGCGACACCGGAGCAGCCGGGGGGAGAGGCACCGGTTCCCGACGCAGATATCGTGCACCGGTTTCTCGATGCCATCGAGCCACTGATCACCGCGGGAAAACTCGGCGCGATCACGTTCCAGTTTCCGCCCTCGTATCGCAATACAGAAGAGCACCGCGAATACCTACGGCTCCTTCCTGAACTGTTCCCTGATCTTCCGCTTTCGATCGAATTTCGCCGGCGCGATTGGCTGGACGCTCGTCATGCGCAAGCCACGCTCGAGCTCCTCCGCGAGACCGGCCTCAGCTATACGATGGTCGATGAGCCGCAGGTCGGGATCGGCTGTGTTCCCCCCATCTACGCGGTCACCAATCCTCGTCTCGCGGTGGTGCGCTTCCACGGGCGCAATGCGGAGACCTGGTACCGGTTCACCGGCAAGACCGGCGAGCGTTTCAACTGGGAGTACCGCCGGGAAGAACTCGAAGAGTGGCGTCCCAAGCTGCTCCGGGCTGCGGCCGAAGCACAGGAGGTTCACGTCTTTTTCAATACCAACTACGGAAACCAGGGACCACGCAACGCGGTACTCCTGATGGATCTCCTCGGCATCGAGCATCCGCCGCTGCCGGGGATCGGCTGAGTGTCAGCGCACCTGCAAGCGGTACTGCAGAAGAAAGTTCCAGAGCGCATCAGCAGCTGCTGAGGGCTGTCGGCCAGCCCGGCGCACCAGCGACCACCAGCGCCGAACCGGAAAACCCTGGACATCCAACACGATGAGCCGCCCAGTTTCCAACTCGAGCCCGATCGCATCGCGTGGCATGACCGCGACACCGAGGTCAGCCGCCACTGCTTGCTTGATCGCGCCGTTGCTGCGCAGTTCCATCGCCACACGGGGAGAAAGTCCAGCTTCGGCAAAGATCCGTTCCATGTCAGCGCGCGTGCCCGACCCGATCTCGCGCACGAGAAACGGCTCGCGGGCGATCTCATCCAGCGGGATCTGATGACGGCGAGCGAGGTGATGGCGTGGTGAGGCGATCACGACCAGCTCGTTGGGCAGAAATTGCTCGATCTCCAGGTCTTGCGGGTCCTCGATGAGTCCCATGATCGCCACATCGGCATCGCCTGCCAACAAACGTTGGTGGACAGCGAACCGGTTGAGCACATCGAGCGAGAGCTCGACCCCAGGGTAGGCCCGATGGAACGCACCGAGTGCCCTCGGCACCACATAGATCCCGGCAGTGGTACTAGCGGCCACCCGCACCTGCCCACGTTGCGCACAGCGCAGCTCGTGAACCGCCGCCAGTGCCTCGTCCAGAAGATCCAACAGTCGCTCGGCATAGGGGAGAAGCTGGCGCCCCGCTTCAGTCAGCTCCACACCTCGACCGGTACGCTGGAACAAAGGTACACCCAGCACCTGTTCGAGCGACTTGACCTGGGCAGAGACAGCGGGCTGACTGATGACCAGGTCTTCAGCAGCGCGCGAAAAACTCCGATGCCGCGCCACGGATCGGAACACCTGCAGCTGCCGGAGGCTCACATCCATATAGCTTCCTCCTATGCCGCTCATCACAAAGTACTATTGGAAATTATATGCCAATATCCCTATGCTGTGAAGCGGAAGAGGCGAATCGTCGGCGAGCGACGAATGCAGGAGGTTCTCATGCCTCGGATGTCGCGCCAGTGGATCATGACTCGCCAGTACACCGCGCAGCCCCTCATCCCTCTCGCAAAAGCTCTCCTCACCGTAGTATCGCGCTGATCCGCTCGGGCGAAGTGAGACTCCGCCTGCTCGGGGTCCACCAACACATCGCCCAGTATCCATCGCTCGCGATACCCCAAGAAACGTCCATTTGTTAGTCAGGAGACCAGTGAAGGGAGGATTCGCCATGTGGTCGCTACCGCAAGCCGTGACTGATCCGAACGAACTCCGCGAAACCCCGCTCCTTCCCCCTGGGTATCGCGTTCCCGCCTCGCGCTGGATTCACCCGAGCACGCGACTGCGTCAGCTCCTCGAGACTCTCCCCTACGTGTTCGCCCCTGGTGTCTATGATCCCCACGGCGCACAACTCGTCATGTACTACGGCTTTCCGGCTGTCTACTTCAGCGGCTATTCCTTCGCGATCGGCCATCTGGGCACGACGGATATGGATCTGTATTCCAGCGTGGAGATCGCCGATGCTGCACGCCGCATCGTCGCCGGGCTCCGCAAGTTCCAGCTCACGATGGCCGTCGGCGATCCGGAGAAGGGACTACCCCCGAAGCATCTCCATATTCCACCGGTCGTCGCCGACATGGACACCGGGTACGGTAATATCTTCAACGTCCAGCGCACCACGGAGCTCTATGTCACCGCGGGTGTCGCTGGCGCGCATATCGAGGACCAAGTGATGCCGAAGCGCTGCGGCCACATCGCCGGCAAGGCGCTCATCCCAGCACAAGAAATGGTCGGCAAGCTCAAGATGATGCGCGCAGTGGCCAACGATCTCGGGAATCCCGATTTCGTCATCATCGCGCGCACCGACGGCGTTTCGGCCGTCGACGCGCCGGAAGCGAAGCGCGGCCTGCCCTTGGCGATCGAGCGTGCCCTGCGCTACCTCGACAGTGGAGTCCCCGATCTGGTTTGGTGCGAGTTTCCGACGTCCGAGCGAGGGCCGCTGGAAACGTTCGTCGAGGAAGTCCGCAAGCGCTTCCCGGATGCGCGGTTCGCCTTCAACTGGTCGAGTTCATTCAAGTGGTTCACTGACCCGAACCCGATCAGCTTCCGGGAACTCGGGGAGATGGGCGTGCGGTTCATCTTCATCACGCTGGCAGCACAACACGCGATGGGGTTCGGTTTCAGCGAGCTGCTCCAGGATCTGGCAGCACGTCAGGAGCGAGCCTACATCGACCTGCAAAAGCGCGAATGGGCCGAAGGCACCGACTTCCCCACCCGGAGCCACCACTTCTTCTCCGGTGTTCCCTACCACCACCTCCTGGGGCAGGTTTACGACGCGCCTCGGCTGGGAACGCAATTCGAAGAGGAGTTGCCGGAAGAAGCTGTCGTCTGAGTCGTTCTCTTGCCGGGATGCAGGGTTTCCCAACTCTGCATCCCGGCTTTTCTTCGTTACACTACGGGCGACGCTGTAGTGGTCATCATCGGGTGAGGGAGGTCTTGTCATGAGTGATGTGCGGATCGTGGGACGCCTGACTCCAGAGTTCGCCGAGATCCTCACCGAACCAGCTCTCCAGTTCGTCGCGAGTCTCCATCGAGAGTTCAACGGCCGCCGCAAGCAGCTGCTCGAACGACGAGCCGAACGCCAACAGGCCATCGATGCCGGCCACTTTCCCGATTTTCTCCCCGAAACTGCTCACATTCGTGAAAGCGAGTGGCGTGTCGCGCCGACTCCCCCTGATCTCGAGGATCGGCGCGTCGAGATTACCGGACCAGTCGATCGCAAGATGATGATCAACGCCCTCAACTCCGGTGCGCGCGTCTTCATGGCAGACTTCGAGGATGCGCTCTCGCCGACGTGGGAAAATGTGGTGCAAGGCCAGATCAATCTCCGCGATGCCGTCCGGCGAACCATCAGTTTCGAGAGCCCGGACGGCAGAGTCTATCGTCTCGCCGACAAGACCGCGACGCTCGTCGTCCGCCCCCGCGGCTGGCATCTCGTCGAACGTCATGTCCTGGTCGATGGCGAGCCGATCTCGGCGAGTCTCTTCGACTTCGGTCTGTACTTTTTCCACAACGCTCAGGAGCTGCTCGCCAGGAACACTGGGCCATACTTCTACTTGCCCAAGCTGGAGAGTCACCTGGAAGCGCGCCTCTGGAACGACGTCTTCAACTTCGCCCAAGATCGTCTCGGTATTCCGCGGGGAACGATTCGGGCGACCGTCCTCATCGAGACGATCTTGGCGGCCTTCGAGATGGATGAAATCCTCTGGGAGCTGCGTGATCATGCCGCTGGACTCAATGCCGGGCGGTGGGACTACATCTTCAGTGTCATCAAGAAGTTCCGCCGTCACCGGGACTTCCTCCTGCCCGATCGGGCACAGGTCACGATGACCGTGCCCTTCATGCGGGCGTACACCGAACTCTTGGTTCGGACCTGTCACCGCCGTGGTGCACACGCTATCGGCGGAATGGCTGCCTTCATCCCCAGCCGACGCGATCCCCAAGTCAACGAGATCGCCTTGGCGAAGGTTCGCGAGGACAAGGAACGGGAAGCCACCGACGGCTTCGACGGAACCTGGGTCGCGCACCCCGACCTCGTCCCCGTCGCGCTGGAAGTCTTCGATCGCGTCCTGGGCGAGCAGCCCCACCAGAAGCATCGCCTCCGCGAGGACGTGCAGGTGACGGCACGCGACTTGCTGGATGTACGCGTCCCAGGAGGGCGGATGACCGAGGGAGGACTCCGAAACAACGTCAGTGTTGCGCTGCAGTACCTGGACAGCTGGCTGCGTGGCCAAGGCGCCGCGGCCATCTTCAATCTGATGGAGGATACGGCGACTGCCGAAATCGCGCGCGCGCAGCTCTGGCAGTGGCGCTTCCATCGCGCTCAACTCGACGATGGTCGACCAGTCACGGCCGAGCTGTACGCCCAGATCCGCGACGAGGAACTCACCAAGCTCGGCGGCGAGGGAGCCGGTCGGCTTCGGGAGGCGCGCGAGATCCTCGATCGTCTGGTGCTCGAGGATGAGTTCACCGAGTTTCTCACTTACCTGGCGTACGAGTACATCGACTGAACGGCAATCATGCAAAACCGAGGGAAGCCGAGAGCGAGGGAGTTCGTCGAATGAGCTCCTTCGCTCTCGCGCAGTGTCACGCTATCAGGAACTGCTCAGGATCTCGCCGCGCTGTGACTGGAAAGCGCAGGCGATCGGAATCGGACGGCGAAACGCGACACTCTAGTCAGGAACGGAAACCGATTCGCTCCTTACTTGTATCCGCTTTGCTCTTCTCGTACGAGGCAATCGCGCAAGACGAGCGGCTCGGTCGGCAACTCTCCTCTCGCGGCGATTTGCTGGAAAAGATGCAGCACGACCCGCCAATACCGTTGTCGCCCGGGGACGAAGTCGGCGAGCGTCAGAGTCTGCACTGAACAGGTACTCCCTGCTCCCGATTCGCTCGACCACAGAACCGATGCTTCCACTGACAGGCGCTCCTGTTCGAGTAACTCGAGCAGACCGCGAACCGAAACAGCGAGCAATGCTGCAACTTCACGTGGATCAGGTTCGAAAGCCACGAGCGGCTCGTGACGGAGCCACAGATACAGGTACTGAACTTCCCGATCGCAGACGTTCGCCTGCTTCGCTTCCGACCAGCGTGTTCCGAGCCACTGGACACTGCTCGGTTCGAAAGCGCAGCCCAACTCCTCGCGCACCTCGCGCGCGATCGCGGCGAGTACTGTCGGTGCGAAGGGGCGACCAGGAACGAACTCGCCCGCCCGGAAATGACCACCGACGCTCACGTCGACGCGCCCCGGCATGGTGTCCTTGGTGAGGCTCCGACGCTGGAGGAGCACGCGGAGACCTTCCGGAGACGACCAGGCGACCCAGAGGTGGAATGCCGGGTGCCAGAGTCCGTTCTGGTGAACCAACCAGCGAGCCGCCGTTTCACCAGTCAGATCGCCATTCGAGGTCAGGATATCGAACATCTCGTCTTGCGGATCGGTCGTCTCTTGCCGATACTGCATCGTTGCCACACTCCGAGCCGGCATGCACCCGATACGATGGTACGCTTCCCAGCGCGCGAAGGGAGGGAAGATGGAAGCGAAGCCGCCGATCGACCTGACCGATTTCCAACGCGTCGATCTGCGCGTCGGGCGAATCGTGGCCGTAGAGGAGTTTCCGGAGGCACGCAAGCCCTCCTACAAACTGACGATCGATTTCGGACCGCTCGGTCTCAAGCGTTCCTCGGCAGCCATCCGGCCTTGGTACGCCCCCGAAGACCTCATCGGCCGACTGATCATCGCGGTCGTCAACCTCCCCGTTCGACGGGTCGCTGGTTTCCCCTCGGAAGTGCTCGTCCTGGGCGCTATCCAGCCAGATGGTCGTGTCATCTTGCTCCAGCCAGACCACCCGACTGACCCGGGCAACCCGATCGCCTAGTCGATGACCGCAACTCGCTCTCGCAGACTGCACGTCCTCCGCGCCCCGGCAGGTGACCCGGCACAGCACCCTGGGCAAGATCCCAGCCGGTGTGGTAGAATGAGCGAGGAGAAGTGAAGTAACAGTTTGGTAGCTTTGGATAAGATCGGAGCACTATGATGAAGGAGGCACCACGCACACGCTGGCTGGGGCTGGCTTCGCTCGCCCTCGGCCTGGCTATGATCATCGTCGATGCGACCATCGTCAATGTCGCCATCCCGAGCATCATCGAGGATCTTGGCATCCAGTTGACTGATGCAGAGTGGGTGAATACGGTCTACTCGCTCGTCTTCGCAGCCCTCCTCGTGACGGTCGGTCGTCTCGGTGATCTGTACGGACGCAAGAGGATCTACCTTGGCGGGTTGGCCCTCTTCGGCGGCGCGAGCCTCCTCTGTGCCAGTGCTCCATCCGGGACGCTCCTCATCGCGGCACGTGCCCTCCAGGGCATCGGCGCAGCCTGCATTCTCCCCTCGACGCTTTCGAGCGTCAACGCGATGTTCCGCGGTCGTGAGCGCGCGATTGCCTTCGGGATCTGGGGGTCCGTGATCGGCGGTATGGCAGCGCTGGGTCCGTTGGTGGGTGGCTGGCTGACCACCGACTTTTCGTGGCGTTGGGCATTTTACATCAACTTGCCGATCGGTCTTCTCGCTGGCACCGTTGCGTTCCTCACCGTCCCAGAGACGCGTGATCCCTCAGCATCGCGAGGAATCGATCCGATGGGGATCCTGACGAGTGCGATCGGCTTCGCCGCTCTCGTCTTCGGTCTGATCGAAGGCCAGCGTTACGGCTGGTGGCGCCCGACGGAGACCTTCCGGATCGGCTCATGGGAATGGCCTCTCGCCTCGCTGTCGCCGGTGCCGTTGGCGTTGGTCATCGCGGCGGTCCTTCTCCCCTTCTTCGCTCTCTATGAACTGCGTCGCGTCGCAGCGAACCGTCCGGTCCTTCTCGACCTTCGCCTGTTTCGGTATCGCTCGTTCCGCTGGGGAAATCTCGCCGCCCTGATCGTGAGCCTCGGCGAGTTCGGGATCATCTTCGTTTTGCCGTTGTACCTGCAAGCCGTTCTCGGGTACACCGCTCTCCAAACTGGCCTGGTTCTTTTGGCCACGGCCATCGGCGCTTTCCTCGGTGGACCAGCGGCAGCCAACCTGGCCCAACGGTTCGGGGCTCGGCAAGTCGTCCGCGCTGGCATGCTGTTCGAGGCTATCGGGCTGGTGCTTCTGGTCCCCTTCCTCAGTCCTGACACGACAGGCTGGCGCCTGGCTCCGGCCCTGTTTCTCTACGGCCTCGGGGTCGGACTCGCGACTGCACAGCTCACGTCCGTCATTCTTGCCGAGGTGCCGACTGCGCAGTCCGGTCAAGCGTCCGGAACACAGAGCACCACTCGCCAGGTTGGTGCAGCCCTCGGTATCGCCATCTTGGGTGCCGTGCTCGCAGCCGGCCTCGTCAGTGGGACTGAGACGCGCCTGACCGAGCAGCTCGGCCTACCTGCACAGCAGGCAGAACAACTCGCCAGGGCGACGAAGCAGTCAGCCGGGCAGATCCTCGTGCAGTTGCGGGCACAACCCGGGAGTCAGGAGATCATGCGGGCGATCGAGGACGCGTTCACCGACGCCGCCCGGCGCACCGCCCTCGTCGCTGCTGCGTTCATCGCGGTGGGGCTAGTGGCCAGCTGGCTCATCCCCGATATCCGGCCAGAACGCGAGCCGACTGCCACGAGCGAGTCGGCAACTGCTGAGTCGCCTCTAACAGCTTGAGACGTTCAGCGAGCGAACGAAACGACGAGCAAGAGGACGAGGCCCAGCGCAATACGGTACACGATGAAGATGCCTGTACTGTACCGCTGCAGAAAGCGCAGCAGGAAAGCGATGGCCAGAAATCCAGTGATCGCTGCGCTGAGAACACCGGCAAAAAAGACGGTTCGCTCTTCGGCAGGAAGACCGGTCCGCACGAGTTCCAGCATTTCGAGCAATCCTGCCCCAGCGATCGCCGGAATGCCCAGGATGAAGGAAAACCGCGCCGCTGCCGGGCGCGCGAAACCGAGAAAGAGGCTCGCGGTGATGGTGCTGCCAGAGCGGGAAACGCCTGGTAGGAGAGCCAAGGCTTGGGCGAGACCAACGACCAACCCATCCCGTAAACTGAGTTCGCCGAGCGCTCGACGCCGACTCCCGTAGCGTTCAGCCAACCCGAGGACAAACCCGAGCACGATCAGGAGAAGACTCGTGAACACGATCGCGGTCTCGCCTCCGCCGCCGGAATGAAAGTACAGATCGATGACATCATTGAGAAAGAATCCAGCGAGACCAGCTGGAACCGATCCGATGATCACAGCCCAGCCCAAACGTGACGCAGGTTCCTCGAGTGGCCGGAGACGGATGATCCCCGCGAGCCACGCTCGCCCGATCTCGATCAGGTCACGCCAGAAATAGGCGAGAACTGCGGACAACGTTCCGAGGTGCAGCGCCACGTTGAAGGCCAGTCCCGGTTGAGGCCAATCGAAGAGCCACGGTACCACGATGAGGTGAGCAGAACTACTGATAGGGAGAAACTCGGTCGCTCCTTGAACGATACCGAGAACGGCCGCTTGCCAAACGTTCATAGCCGCGCTGCTTCCTCCGATTCAGCTCGCCGAATCGCGACCCAATCCAGCTGGAGCTTCGACCAATAAAAGAAACCGAGCAACGTGATGGGAAAATAGAGAGCTGCGTGCAACACGATCGCGTAGGAGAAGGCGATCGCTCGAGGGACATCGGCCAAACCAGCGAGGACGAGCAGAACACCCGCCTCGAAGGGTCCGATGTAGCCGGGCGAGGAAGGGATCAGGGTAGCCAGGTTGGCGACCGCGGTCGTGAGGAGGACGATCGCGAGAGAGAGTTCGAGGCCAAATGCACGTGCAACCGCCGCATACATCGCAGCCTCGGCCAGCCAGGCGAGAAGGGAGAGTCCGGCCACACGGGCAAGCGCGGCACTGCTGCGGAACACGGCAACACCCTGAAACCCGGATTCGACCGAACGCTCGGCCCGCTGGCGCACTGCCCGGGGGGCCAGCCGCACGATCCAATACAGGAATCGGACCATTCTTCCCGAGCGAGCACTCAACACCAGGAGACCGAATGCCGGAACGAAGATCGCTGTCGCGACGATCGCCACGTGCCGGAGAGCCGAATTCAGCGCAACCGCCGACGCCGCTACGAGAATGAACGCGAGCATCGTCAGGCCATCCAGCAGGCGCTCGAGTACGATCGTCGCCAACGTCGCTGTCTTGCTCACACCGAACTGGCGGCTGACTGCATAGGCTCTCACCACCTCACCCGTCCGAAACGGCAGAACATTATTCGCCATGTAGCCGACGGCCACGGCCGGAAAGAGCTGCCGCCAAGTCAGCCGCCGAACCGGAGCGAGCAGTGTGGCCCAACGGAGTGCCCGCACCACCACACCGCAAAAATAGACCGCGATCGCCGGAAGGAGCCACCAGTAGTCAGCGGCTCGAAGTGCTGCCCCGAGAGCCGGGAAATCTTGTCCCCGGAGGGCGAGGCCCAGAAAGACGAGACTGACGATGATGCCGAGTACGACTCGCCGCACGTACGCGCCTTTTCTCTCGCGGCGCCTGCGCGCCGGACGTGCAGTATAGCAGCCTTCCCTTTCACCGATGGCGCTCGCGAGCGCTGCAGGAGAGGCCTTCCCTTCTCTCGCCTCGGAGACCAGCACTGCCACCAGGATGCCCCGAATCGGCAGCCGACACCAGAACGTTTCGCTTCGAGCCAGGCAAAGCGAAAGCTAGTCAAGCAACCCGCCCCGCTGGCGAACGGAAGCATTCACCTTGCCGAGCACTCGAAGACTCGAGCCTCGAATTCACCCTCAGCGATGCGACGATCCAATTCCCCAGCAGCCGAAGACTGCGCGACCAGTTCTCCTGGTGCTACCCTCGCTCACTCTCCGATAGCGAAATACTTGAACGCCTCGGCCAACAGCATCTGCTCGCTGCCGGGCCAGCCACGTCGCCGGGCTTCCGCCGCCGTATCCTGTGCCCAGAGCCGCAGCATCGGCTCGGGATCCCAGTCTCCCAGCTGACTCCGGTGCGCTTTCAGGGCCGCGAGCTTCTGTTCGAAGAACGGCGTGATGTCCACGAAGACGTCCGGTTCCCGTGCACCCGCCAAATAGACATGCGAGACGATGTGCGGCTCCAAACCTTCCGCGAGCAACTCGGGAAACGTCAGGCGATCACGCGCACTCGGAAACACTGCCGCCAAAGTCGCTTCCCCGACCGCGATGTGATCCGGATGCTGAATGTACGACTGTCCATAATACCGAGCGGTCGGATCCTGGCAGATGACCGCACTGGGACGGAACCGCCGGATCATGCGAACGATATCCCGGCGCAGTCCGAGATCGGCGACGACCTCCGCATCGCGGTAACGCAAGAATTCGACATGCTCCACCCCGAGAATCCGCGCTGCCTCACGCTGTTCCGCCTCACGAAGCGCAGCCAGTCGCTCCGGAGTCATCGTCGGGTCGTTGCTTCCTTTGTCTCCGCTCGTCACCAGTACATAGATCACCTGGCTTCCCTCGCTGGCCCAACGGGCCACTGTCCCAGCGCAGATGAACTCGGCGTCATCGGGATGCGCCATAACGACGAGTACGCTCTCGGGTCGCTCCGGTACCCGCACCACTTCGATCTCCCTTCACTGCATCGTGTCCGAGTCGGCCTCTGTCGGCCACACCGGCCGAGCAGGTTCCTGCCCCTCCATCCCTGTCTCCAGCCACTCGAGGTAGCGCCGGACACTCTGCCGGAACGGTCCCCAATCCATCCCCAGACAGTCCTCTGGATACTGTTCCATCCGCGCGAGCCCGCGCGCCAATACTGCTCGTGCTCCGACTCGATTCCCACGCTGGGCATGATACAGTCCGACCACTACCTGAATGAGACCCCGGTAGAACTCGCGCAGCGAGCCTTCGGTCGCCCGCCAGACATGCTCGAGGATCTCATGACAGGTGAAGAGGTCACCAGCCTCGTACAGCTCGCCTGCAACTCGCCACGCATCCGGCAGTGATGCGCGGCAGGCGCTCACGTCTGGTTCCCTCACGGACATCCATCCCCTTCGCTCGAGCGGCACCCCCGATCTTGCTCGAGCAGATACTCCCATGCGGCGAAGAGCTGCGTATCCGATCGGATCTGCTCGGCAGTCAGGATCTCGCCACGCCGAGGTACGATCGTGACATCTTCGGCGCCAGGAGCGACCGTGATATCCG
>Ga0197143_1000283_pt1 | contig 59377 bp, 24 predicted proteins | sample GBS70_MetaG_FD_148603 | JGI IMG/M metagenome (GOLD analysis project Ga0197143, IMG submission 148603) | Sediment microbial communities from Great Boiling Springs, Gerlach, Nevada, United States - GBS 70_MetaG | ecosystem: Environmental > Aquatic > Thermal springs > Hot (42-90C) > Sediment...
AAAAGGTATGAAGTAACATCGCGTGCATGGGATGTTGCAGGTTCATCTGAAGCTGTTTCTGAAATTCCTGAATATGATATATACTTTATTTTTGATGAGGCAAAACCTGATTCAAAAATTAACCTACCACAACATACAAATTATTACTGGTCATTGACAACAATTTCTGGTACTGCAAAAGATAATCCTTTAGAACCAGCCGGTGCCGGTATCAAAGAAGTTGAGGTTGCAATACAAAACTTGTCAATCCCAGGACCTAACAACTGGTGGAGCGGTTCCGCGTTTAATGCTGCACAGACATTCTTTGTTGCTCAAGGAACAACTTCATGGAGTTATACGTTTAATAACGAGAACTGGACTGATGGTAATGTTTATCTAATTGTAACTCGTGCAAAAGATAAGTCTATACCTTCAAATGTTGAAGATGTATTTAATGTTTCAGTAAACTCTGTTACATTTATCTGTGACAAATCTACACCAACAAGCACAATCACTTGGCCAACTGATTTACTAATAACTAACTCACTAATAACTATTTCCGGCACTTCAGAAGATATCCTTGTCTTAGGTAATGCAAGCGGTATAAGAAAAACAGAAGTTTCTATATATTGCCTGTCGCCTAATCCTGGTTGGTGGAACGGTACTGACTTTAGTGGTACATCACAACAATGGTTTACTGCAACTAATTTATCGCCAGCAAATACTAGCTGGGCATATACAGGTTTTGCACCTGCATTAGTTTCGCATTCAACGTATGTTGTATATTCAAGAACGTTTGATAATTCATTACCTGAACCAGGTAATTTTGAAGTACCGTTTGGTTCATCAAAAACTTTTGTATATGATATTACAAAACCGACATCTGTTATAACATTACCAATTTATACATATTATACAAACAATCCTGCTGCTTTACCTGACAGACAACTACCACTTATCTCAGGTACAGCATTTGACCAGTTTGGTATATCACAGGTTGAAGTATTAATTCGTGATTTAACTTCTGGTAATACTTATTGGACTGGGTCAAGCTGGATTGATTATGAACCTTTAGATTGGCCTGATGCTTCTGGAACAAATATGTGGCAGTTTACTTCAACACCTACATGGCAGTCAGGAAGACAGTATAGAGTTTATTCTAAATCAAAAGATGTTGCAGGAAATATTGAAGACCGTGGTCCTGCATTACCATCTTTGTATGATAGAACATTTACTTTTGATAACACGCCACCTGTGTCAAGAGTAACATATCCTGAAGATGGTGGATATTATATTTCACCGACTGTTATATCAGGTACAGCAGCAGATGTTGTCCCACCAACAGGTCCTAATACATCTGGTATTCTTAATGTTAAAGTTATAATTAAACGTCTTGATACAAATCAGTATTGGGATGGCACATCTTGGGTTACAACAGTTTACGAACTTGACACAGTATGGGTTGCAGCAGAAGGAAGATGGTATAGAGATTATGGTTTACCGGATTGGGAGGATGGTGTTGAATATCAAATACAATCTCGTGCTTATGATAACGCTACAAATCCTGAGCCTGAACCGTTGCATCCCGGTTCAACATGGATTTGTGACAAAACACCGCCGTTGGTTTATCTACAACGACCAATACATAGTTTAGTTGAACCACCTAATAAGTATTACAGAGTCCTACCAACAATTTCAGGTACTGCATATGATGCAAATCCAATATCAAAAGTTGAGATAAGAATTTATAGCTACATTGATGGTGGCTGGTGGGATGGGAATGGATGGAATATGGAACTATCAGCAGATGATGCATGGTTTACAGCAGTATCAACAACTGATTGGACAATTTGGTATACAACATTTACTTCTTGGCAGTCAGGATATGTTTATAAAGTTGAAGCAAGGGCACAGGATGATGCAGGAAATTATTCTACAGTTTATTCAACATCTATATTTAGATATGATACAACAAAACCTGAAACCTATGTTTCCTTCCCACCAAACGGATCCTACATTGGTGCATTAAGTGAAATTTATGGTACTGCGAAAGATTTGCCTGATCCCGCAGGGGCATATTATGGTCCATCAGGATTATACAATGTACGTATTGCTGTAAGAAATAACAGAACAGGTATGTGGTGGTCAGGTACAGGATTTACAGCTGAAACTTTGACAGAACGTCCTGTTTCAGGATTAGCAAGTTGGACATTTTCTGAAATTAATACTGCATCTTTAGAATCAGGTACATCGTATTATATCACAGCACGTGCTGAAGATAACGCTGGGAATCCACAAAGCGATGTTAATAACCGTGGTAATCAAGAGGATTGGTTCAATATTCGTGGGGCAACATTTACTTTTGATAACACACCGCCTGTCTCAAGAATAGAATTTCCAGCAAATAACGGTGCATACAATACACCGTTTACAATACTTTCTGGAACATCAGTTGATTTAACTGCTGGTGTGAACAAAGTAGAGATTTCAATACAAAATATTACGGACAGTGGTTATCCATACTGGAACCATAATTTAAATATTTGGGAAGCAAACGCGCCTGAAGAACGATGGATAACTATATCAACTTCAGTGACTGGTGGCGAAGTTGTGAGATGGGTTTATGAAAACGCGTCAATCTATTGGACCGACGGAAGAATTTATCGTGTCCGTGTAAGAGGATATGACAATGTTGAAATACCACAAGCAAATGTTGAAACAGATCCGTTTATTTCATCACATACGTTTATCTATGATACAACAAAACCTACCTCAACTGTATTACAAGTACGTGTTGCTGGTGAATGGAAGAACATTGAAGAATTATATTTTGAAAGTGTTGAATACATTGGTGGTTCAGCAGCGGATAATCTACATCCGTTAAACAACAGTGGTATTGTACCAAACAGTGGTGTAAAGATTTGTTTAATACGAGATGAGAATGAAAACGAGATAATTGATGAAGACGGTTCTGATTTAATTTGGGATTTTGTTGAGTCAACATGGACTGCTTATACAGGAACAATTGGTTCTAACAACTGGGGTGTATGTTCAGGTGGTGAACCTTCATGGCAGTCACCAGCGTTCTCAACAACTACTTGGAAGTCAGGAAAGTTATATTTCGTACGTTCACAAGCAACAGACCGTGCTGGTAATGTTCAAGATTATGATGTGTCTAATTGGAAGAGATTTTATGTGACACTGCCAGCAAATTCGTTTGTTTTAACACCTCAGTATGATACAGTTGTTGCTGGAACAAAAATGAGGATAACTGTAAGAGCGGTTGATATCAATGGTGATACTGCGAAAAACTATGTTGGAAGAATAAGGTTTACTGTTGATGGCTTGTATCCAGATGGTGCAGGACCTGAATATAAATATGTTTCAGGTTATAATTATCAACCTGAGGAAGGTTGGTTGCCTGAAGATTATACATTTACTTTAGCTGATAAAGGTGAGAAAACATTCTATACAGTTGCAGTGGATTCTGAAGCAGTACATCTTGTTAAAGCAGGAACAAGAAGGATCCGTGTAACAGATATACCGGACGGTTTTGGAAGAGATAATATTACAGGTTTTGTTGATGTAGTTGTTTTACCAGCATCACCGGTTAAACTAAGAGTTGTTGTTCCTGGTGTATCAAGAGCGCCTGGTGTAATTGGTGGTCTTTCCGGCTCACCGTTTACACAAACTGCTGGTGTCTCATTTGATGTAAAAGTTGATGCATGTGATAGGTATTGGAATGTTGTACCAACAACATCAACTTTAGTAAGGTTAAATGTAACACCGGGTTCTGACCCATATACTACATCTTTACCACAAGAAAAAGAACTTTTAGATGGTTCTGGTTTACCACAAGGGACAACAACGTTTGTTGTTTTCTTTGTCCAACGTGGTAATCAGTATCTAACTGCTGAAGATATCGGTACAACAAACTTTACTGCTCATACAATACCACAACCTGTACCTGTGAACCCAGCAACTGCTTTGAAACTACAAGTGATACTACCTGGTGAGACAGCAGAATGGGGTAAACCACCATATGATACCCCTGCCGGTGGTAAGATTGGTTTACCAACAACACAGGTTGCTGGTGTTACATTCAATGTTCAAGTTAACGCATGCGATTATTATTGGAACAGAGTTGATAATGCTAATCCAACAGTAAGAATTGTTACAACTGACAAATATGATGTTGAACCTTCAACACAAACTTTAGTTTCTGGTACTACAACATTTGCTATAACCTTAATTACTGCTGCTACTGTTTACAACAACATAATGGTTTCAGGTGCAACACATTATATCTATGCTTCAGTATATGAAGGTATTTCTTTATCAACAGGTGTATCTTCAGGTGTTTATGTTATACCTACGACAGCAGAAAAACTTTTAGTTGTTTTACCAGGACAGACACCTGAACCCGGTTCTTCAACAGGGTTAGTTGGTACACCTATAACATTTACTGCAGGTACTACTCAATATATTGATGTTTACCTTGTTGATACATATAACAACAGACATTCAACTGCAACACAACCTGTTGTTGCAATAGATATATCACCGTATCCAAATCCTGATGTTTCAATAGAACAAAATCCTGCTGAAGCACAACTTGTAGCTGGATATAAACAGTATAGTGTATGTTTCTTAGTTGCAACAGGACAAACAAACGGTCCTTCACAAAGAAGTATTTCTGCTACAGATACAGGTGGTAGTGGGACAAATTATGAAGGGTTTACAACACAAGCAATATATGTCTCGCCTGCGGAAATAGAGAAACTACAACTTGTTGTTCCTGGAGAGACAGTACAACCTGGTATTCCTGAAGGAAAAACTGGTTCACCTACTGCACGTACAGCTGGTGTTTCGTTTAATGTCACAGTACGTTCATGTGATAGATATTGGAACCATAACACAAATGGTACAATGGAAGTAAAACTTGTAACTACAGATCCTTATGATACAGAACCTGTATTTAGTTTAGTTTCAGGACAAAAAATACAATCGCTTACTTTAAGAAGAGCAAGACCTACAGGCAACACGCTTGATGTTGTATATGTTGATATAACAGCAGTTGAAGCATCAACTTCACCTATAACTTCATCACATACTGTCTCAGGTATATTAGTTAATCCGAACAATGCTGCAAGGTTGCAACTAATACTTCCTGGTGAGACAGCGGAACCTGGCCATCCTGAAGGTAAAGTTGGTACAATACCAAACATTACTGCAGGTACACCGTTTACTGTAGTTGTGAACCTTGTTGATAATTGGTGGAACAGAGTTGCATTAGATGAGCCTGAGATAAGGGTTTATACACCAAATGATCCTTACGATGTTGAACCTTCAACTGAACAACTTCTTGCAGGACAATATGTATTCACAAACGCTATAAACATAGTTCGTGCAGGGACACATACTGTTCTTGTTGAAGATATAGATGGTATACCACCACTTTATATATCAACAACATCAAGAAGTTTTATAGTTTTACCGAGAGCTGCATCACAACTACAAGTTTTAGTTCCTAACCAACAAAACCTTGCTGGTAACTGGTCTGGCTCACCTAATGCAACACCACCTTACGGTAAAAATACTGCGGTAACACAAACACAAACTGCTGGTGTAGCGTTTACTGTAACTGTTAACGCATGTGATACATATTGGAATATAACAACTACAAACACGCTTGTTTGGATACAAGTTATGAAGACAGCAACAGAGGTAGATCCTTACGCTGAAATCACACCAGCATCTGTTAATTTAGTTGATACTGCAACATTTACTGTTGTAGTAAAAACTGCACAAGCAAGAAGAATTAAAGTAACTGATGGTGATGGAGGACTTTTGGACCAGCTTGGTGAAGTGTTTAATGTTAACCCAAATGAACCATCTAAGATATTTGTGATATTACCAGGTGAGACAGCAGACCCTGGCTCGCCTACAGGTAAATACGGGACGCCTTCATGGCAAGAAGCTGGATATTCGTTTATGCCAACAATAAGGTTAGTAGATGATTATTATAACCCAACACCTGCACCACAGGATATTGTTGTGAGATTAACAACTGAAGATCCGTATGATAGTTACACCTATGGAGATTATATTGATTATGTTATACCTGCAGATAATACTGATGGTACATCTTCAGAATATCCTACTTTAATTACAGCGACAACTATTGGTTGGCGACTTACCGCTGATGATATATCACCAAATATATATCAAACATACATTACAGAAGGTGTTAAAGTTAAACCAAGAAGAGATGAAGCTGGTTATGAAAGAAAACTTCTTGTAACTTTGCCAGGTGAAATACATGTATGGGGTAAACCACCGTATACATTAGGTGATACAACTGGTGGTAAAACAGGTGTTCCACAAGTTGTAACTGCTGGTTTAACTTTCTCAGTTACAGTTTATGCATGTGATTATTACTATAACAGGATTGATGATACACTTTTTGGTATCTCACCTGCTGAAGGTAATCCTTTAGTAGGAGTGGAAACTTCAGATCCTTACGATATAGAACCTTCAGCTGAACAACTTGTTGATGGTAGGAAAGTATTTAACATAACATTAGTTAAAGCAGGAACATTCACAATAACAGCTTCTGATATAGATGGTGTTGGGATTTATTATCAACCATATACAACACCAATATCTACTTGTCAAGCAAATGTTGCTGTAAAACTACTTGCAGTACTTCCTGGTGAAACATACTTACCGGGTTCGCCAAATGGTAAAACTGGTACACCAGAAGTGTTTACTGCTGGTGTACCGTTTAATATCACAGTATATGGTTGTGATGAATATTGGAATTTAAATCCGAACGCTGTCGCTTTAGTAAGAATAACAGATTCTGATGTGTACAACTCAACACCGCCTGCAACATCTTTAGTTTCAGGACAAGCAATAATACAACATACTTTTGTTACTGCAGCAACACATTATATTTTAGTTGAAGATATTGATGATAGTCCACTTGCAAGTTATACAGTACCCGTTGTTACAGTAACAGCTAATGTTCCAACAAAACTTTTAGCAATACTTCCCGGTGAAACATATAAACCTGGTAAGTATAACATTGCACCTTATGGTAAAGAAGGAACACCTATTACTCAAACTGCTGGTGTTTCATTTAATGTTACTGTTTATGTAACAGATGATTATTATAACAGAGCATCAACTTTTGTTGCATGCTGGCTTACAACTGAAGATCCATACGATGTTGAACCATCAACACTAACACTTGTTGCAGGTGCTACTACATTCCAAGTTACATTTGTTTCTGCAACAGATCCATTCAACTGGAACAACTCTGGCTGGGAGATAACTGTTTATGCAGCGTCAACTTTGCAGATATATCAGTCAGCAGCTATTCCTGTACAACCAAACCCGTCAACTACTAACGATAGGATACAAGTGTTACTGCCAAACGAAGTTGCACGTCCTGGTAAACCACCATACACTGATTCAACTGGTGGTAAAGAAGGTGTTGTTGAGCCACAAACAGCAGGAACAGCTGTTTTAGCAAAGATAAACATTTGCGATTATTACTGGAACAGAAGAACTGATAATGTTGTGAATATAAACTTAGACTGTGTTGGTTTCCAAGATTATGTTGGTGATGGTAACACACCTAAGTATGCTTCGTTAACAGCAGGAACAAGCGATTATTATGTTGTGTTCTACACAACAGGGTTATGGAGTATAACGGCGACACATGCTGATTATCTGTCATATAACTCTTCATTGATTGAGATAAAACCAGCTTCAGCTGAAAAATTGTTAGTTGTGCTACCAGGTCAAGTGATATCACCGTTAGCACAATATGGAAGAACAGGGATGCCACAAACTGCAACTGCTGGTGTTGGATATAATGTTACGGTTTATGCATGTGATAGATATTATAACTGGCAACCAGTTGAAACTGTATCATCTACAGTAAGATTAACAACTACTGATTTGTTTGACACAGAACCTGATGATCTTGTATTACAAAATGGTACAACTGTCTTTACTATAATTCCTGTTACTGCAGGGACACATACGGTGACAGTTGTTGACTTAACCCCGCCTGTTATGGAAACAAATGTTTCATCAACATTTACTGTAGTACCAAACAATGTTGCAAGGTTGCTTATAGTTGTACCTGGTGAAACAATACTTCCTGGTTCACCAACTGGTAAACAAGGCACCCCTTTGATACAAACTGCAGGGATACCATTTGGTTGCACTGTTTACGCGACAGATACTTACTTTAACCCAACAACTGATACTTCGTTTGTTAGAATTGATACTTCTGACAACTGGGATATACATCCGTCAACACAACAGTTAGTAAACGGGACAACAGTGTTCTTTGTTACACTTGTGACAGCAGGGTCTCAACATAGATTATATGCAGTAGATACAGACGCACCATACCTTGAAACATCAACAAGTTCTGTTATAACAGTACAACCTAAGATATTCCCGCTTTCAGAACTTAAACTCCAGATATTACTTCCTGGTGAAACATATGAACCAGGTAAGTGGGAAAACGGTGTAAATCCACCACCATATGGTAAAGAAGGACAACCTACACCACAAATTGCTGGAGATAATTTTGTTGTTACAGTGAACTTAGTTGATAAGTTTTATAACAGAGTTGAAAGCGGTGTTGATATGCCATGGGTTGAACTTGTCAAAGTAGGAGAGTATGATCCTTATGCAGTGTATCCTTCATCAAAACAACTTGTTAACGGTACAACAACATTTGTTGTACAACTTAGAACATCAGGTTGGGCATTAAACCCATCAAGTTGGACAATTACTGCAAGAGATGTTGATGGTGTTGATCCAACATATCCAGATGCTGTATCTGAAAAAGTTACTGTTTTGCCAAATGTTGCAAAGAAGTTACAGATAATACTTCCTGGTGAGACATGGTTACCTGGTTCACTTGAAGGAAGAACAGGTACGCCTGAAGTTTGGGTTGTTGATTCAACAAGAACAATAACAGTGCAAGTATGTGATGACTACTGGAATGTTACAAATACAAATATTACAGCAACACTTACTACTGAAGATCCACATGATACTCCTGACCCACAATCTATTGGTATCACAAATGGTAGAACATTTGTTGAAAGAAACTTGGTTACTGCAACAACTGATGGTTGGAGAATACAAGTTTCTGCAACAGGTCTTATTGAATACATCACACCGAAGATTGTTGTTAATCCGGGACCACCTGTTAAACTTCTTGCAGTAGTACCAAACGAAACTTATGTTCCAGGTTCACCAACAGGTAAGACAGGTTCAGTAGTACCACAACAGGCTGGTATTCCGTTTACAATTAGTGTGTATATAACTGATAGCAGGTGGAACTTAGTAACTTCAACATCAGCACTTGTTAAAGTAGAAACTGAAGATCCGTATGATGTTGAACCATCACCAAAATCAACTACAAACGGTATTGCAACTTTTGATATAGAATTTAGGCGTGGTGTTGGTGAACAATACAAAATCATTGTTTCAACTGCAGCTGGAAATAATTTAGAAAAATATGTAACACCGCCAATACAATCTAACCCTGGTGTTGCTACAAAACTTCAACTACTTGTACCTGGTGAAGAAGCGGTTCCCGGAAGATGGTACACAAACGGTAAAGAAGGCACACCGCGAGCATGGTATGCAGGCGAGTTAGAAGCTGTTGTAGTAAATGTTGTTGACAAATATTGGAACCCAGTGACTACTGTGAACACTACAGTAAGATTATCTGCTACAGATCCGTTCTATGAAGCACCGCCTGACGCTGCTACAACAAATGGTACTGTAACAATTTATACATCTTTGGTTACAGCAACAACAACTGGTTGGAGAATAACAGCGTCTACAGCACCAAATGCTGATAATCCGTATCTGTTGCCAGATACATCGCCGGCGATTGTTGTTCATCCTGGAAGAGCAACACGAATTTTAGTTTTAGCACCTGGTGAAGTTCATATTCCGGGTTCACCAACAGGTAAAGATTCATCAGGTATAATTACCCAAGTTGCAGGGTCCTCGTTTACTATCACAGTTTATGCTACAGATTCAAGATATAATATCGCTGAATCGTCAAGAGTAATAAGAATTACAACTGATGATTTGTATGATACTGAACCGTCTACAAAAGCGTTAATCACAACAGATGAATACTTGAGTATTGCAACATTTACTTTGACACTTATAACAGCGAACCGTGGCGCACTTGACCCACAAAATAGAAATACTTTAGTAACAGCAGAAGATGTTACCGAGGATATACCACCAGCTGAAAGATTAACTTCAGGCAATTCTTCAGTCCCAGTACAACCAGCAGATGCACAGTATCTTTTAATGGTTGTCCCTGGTGAGACACATGTCCCTGGTAAACCACCGTATTATCCGGAGTTTGGTGGTAAAACCGGGACACCACAAAATCTTACTGTAGGTGTTACATATTATGTTACAGTAGCAGCATGCGATTTGTATTGGAACATAAATCCTGCTCACAATCCATTAGTTAAGGTATGGACTTCTGATCCCTATGATACAGACCCGACACCGCTTGGTCTTGAAAATGGTATGAAGAGTTTCCCTGTAAACTTAAGAAGAGCAACTTTATATCAAGGATTACAAGAGTCCCTAACTATTTATGCACAACATGATGCTGACCCACAACAATACGCTGCAACTTATGTTGGCGGTATAAATGTTACACCTGAACCAAACGCAATACAACTTTTAGTTCTTGTACCAGATGAACAACACGAACCCGGCTCTATCTTAGGTAAGACAGGTTCTGTGATACAACAGACAGCAGGAGTGTGGTTTGATGTAAAAGTTTATTGTGTGGATAGGTTTAACAACATAGTTCCTACAGCACAGCCCGGTGTTACACTTACATCATCTGATCCTAACGATGGTGTTGATGCTGAGACAGGTTTAGGTTGGGATCCATCTTATCAACCATTACTTAACGGGACAACAGTGTTCAGGGTTGCATTGGTTACAGCATCAACTTGGCATTATTTAACTGCTGAAGATACTGATGGTAACCCACCATATTATGGTAAACGAGATTCTTCTTTGGTATGGGTAAATCCGGGTCCACCTATCAAACTACAAGCGTTACTACCAGGTGAAATACCAAGACCTAACACAACAAAAGGTAAAGAAGGAACGCCGGAAACTCAACAAGCAGGTCAACCATTCTATGTAAATGTTAGGATAACAGATATATTATGGAATCTTGTTCCGACAGCAGGTGCTAATGTTAAACTTATAACACCGTATGATGAGTATGATGATGAACCAACACAATCAACAGTAAACGGTGAAGCAAATATTGAAAAAGTAATACTTACTGCATCACAAGAACGAACTGATACAAATCCGCCATACTGGGAACCATTTAAGTATCACATAATTATTGCAACTGATACAGGCGGGTTGTATCAAACAAATATAACTTCTACATTTACTGTAACATCTTCTACATTTACAAGATTACATGTGATATTGCCAGGTGAAAAATATGTCCCAGGTAAACCACCGTATGATGGCACCGGTGGTAAAGAAGGAGAACCTTTAGTACAAACAGCAGGTGTGCCAATTTCAGGTGGGACAATTATAAGAGCAGGGACAACTATATACTTTAATGTAGCTGTATTTGCAGTTGATGATTATTACAACTTAGTTTATTCAGGCCAACTTGTTTCAATATATACAACAGATCCATATGATACACATCCGTCACCACAGGCGCTTAATTTAGGATATGCTAACTTTACAAATGTTTCAATGGTTACATCTTCAACATGGACAGTAAGAGCGTCTGCTTCAGGTGTACAAGATGGTATCTCATCAGATGTGTTCATACAACCTAATGTACCGACAAGGTTAGCAATATATGCGCCTGGTGAAACACCGGAACCTGGTTATACAGCAGGTCGTGGTAGAACAGGGACACCTATACAACAAACAGCCGGTGCTTACTTTGACTTAACAGTCCGTGCCTGTGATGCGTATTATAATTTGACAACAGCATCGCCTACTGTAACTGTTCTGATTGATGATTGGGATATAGATTATGAAGTGTTTAGAATCTCAAGAACGAAAGAGTTAATAAACGGAACAACTACATTTACTGTACGTCTTGCAGCAGCAAAGGTTACTGTTGCGTCAGCTACTGCGTCAGGATATATTTCAGATTATACCGGTGGTATACCTGTTATTCCTGACACACCATTTAGATTTTTGATTTTACCGCCGGGTGTCACAGCAGTTCCTGGTAAGCCACCATATCCAACAACTGAATTGCCTATATCAACAGGAGGTATCTCAGGGACACCTTCAGCACAAACAGCAGGTGTGTCTTTTAACATAACAGTTCGTGCAGTTGATAAATGGTGGAACAAAACATCAGCACAACCTATTGTAACATTAGAATCAAACGATCCTTGGGATTATCCTACAGAAAAACAAGTACAGTTATCAAATGGTGAATACATATTGTCCTGGACGTTGGTTACAAGAAATGATGTTGGTTGGTATATAAGAACAAAAGATTCTGTTTCACCAACACTTGTAAATTATAGGACTGCAAATATAAAAGTAAATCCTAACACTGCAACATCGCTTAAGATTTATCTACCTGGTGAGACACATGAATGGGGTGAAACATCAGCACATCCTTCCGCTACAGTACCCTATGGTATTTCAGGAACACCTACAAATTGGACCGCAGGTATACCAAACACTGTTGTTGTAAACGCAGTTGATGACTGGAATAATAGAAATGATACCGATGCATCACCTGTAAAACTTACACCTACAGATCCTTTTGTTTCAGCACAAACATATGGTTTAGTTAATGGTTCATGGACCTATACATTTACATTGGTAACTGCAGGGACACATACTTTTGTTGCTGAAGACCAAGAAGCACCTCTGCTTAATACTTATCGTTCATCAGTGTTTACAGTAGATGTTTCAACTTGGGGTAAACAACTGCATATAACACTGCCTGGTGAAACATATGTTCCTGGTATGCCACCATATGATGTTGATGAACAGAATGGTATAGGTGGCAATGGTGGTAAGTCAGGAGAACCTTTAGTGCAGACAGCCGGTGTACCGTTTACAATAACAGTTCGTGCAGTTGACTCTTTCTACAACTTATTAACAGACGAGGTTTCATTGGTCCGCGTAGTAGCTTCGATCTCAGCCTACGCACCTGATATAGGTCAGCCATATGAAGGGTATGTTGTTGAACCAGAGGAAGCATCTTTAGTAGGCGGTGTTTCAACATTTACAGTTACACTTTTAACTGCACATTCAACCTGGACAATAGAAGCGCTAGATGTTGATGCAAACCCAGATTTAGCTAAAGGTAGAGCAAGAGTTTATGTGAAACCAAATAATCCAACAAAACTACAAGTTATTGTACCTGACGAAATTGAGAACCCAGGTTCATCATCTGGTAGAATTGGTTCCATTAGGACACAGACAGCAGGTGTTGGTTTCACAGTAAAAGTTAACCTGTGTGATGATTATTGGAACAGAGTAAAAGAAGGTTCAATGCCACTTGTGTCAATTTGGACTTCTGACCCGTATGATATCCATCCTACTGCGTTAACTTTGGTTAATGGTCAGAGGTTGTTCAGCGTGACACTTGTTACAGCTTCTTCAGTAACGATAACAGCCTCAGGCGGTGGGTACATAATGGGTGTATCATCAGAAGTGCCTGTTGTACCAAATGTTCCTACAAAATTACTTGTAGTTGTACCACCACAACAACAGGTTAATGGGAAAAATACAGAACCTGTTGGTAGAACAAATGTTGCGGTAACTACACAGACTGCAGGTGTACCATTTACAGTTACAATTTATGCTGTGGATAACTACTACAACTTTGTCTCAACTGTTGTCCAAACAATAACTGTTACTACATCTGATGATTATGATACAGATCCTGGTAATGTTACTATGATTAATGGTGTTGCAACTGTGAACATTGACTTTAGGACTGCTGGGTTCCAAACTGTCACAGCTGTTGATAATGATCCAAACTCACCATCATTAATGTCTCATACATCATCGTTAATACCTGTGAAATCAGGTTCTGCAAAGAAACTGCATATATGTGCACCTGGTGAGATATACGATCCTGGTAGGCCACCTTATGTACCAGGTTCTGCAATAGGTGGTAAACAAGGCTCACCACAGAATCAAACTGCAGGTGTAGCATTTGATGTTGTGATAAGAATAACAGATGATTATTGGAACTTAGTTGAAGCATCTTCTGCTGGATGTAGAGTAGCGACAAACGATCCTTATTCACCATCAAATAATATTGAACTTACAATATACTCATCAGCAACTATTTCAATTACACTTGTATCAGCATCGTCTGCTACTGCAGATAAAGTTGTGTATGTAGAAGACATAGATGGGGTTGATCCAACCTTGTCTTTAGGTAGAACACAGAATATATTTGTAACTCCTGGTACACCACAAAAGTTGTTGTTAGTATTACCAGGGCAGACACTTGTAGGTGGTCATCCACAAGGTAAAACTGGGACACCGGAAGTTCTTGTTGCAGGACAACAGTTTACAGTAACTGCTGCGATAACAGATGCATACTTTAATCCAACACCTGGTGTTTCTGTCACATTAAAAGCAGATTCACCTCTTGATAACTTTGATACAGAACCATCACCACGTGATGTTGACACAGCTACTGGCAAACAATACTTTGATTTCACATTAGTTACTGCAGCTACACATTATTTAAGAGTTAGGGATGTTGATGGAGTACCACCATTGTATCAAGAATATCCAGCAAATCCATCTGACCTTGCAGTGACAACATTTACAGTAAGGCCAGCAAACGCAGTAAAACTACAGTTGATACTGCCTGGTGAAACACCAGTTCCTGGTAAGTATAACATTGAACCTTATGGTAAAGTTGGTTATCCTGTAAACCATACAGCAGGCGAATTATGGTATGCTACAGTAAGATTAGTAGATGCTTATTATAATTTAGTGACAGATGTTTCACCACAACCAGAAGTTGCAATACGTACTGCTGACCCGTTTGATATAGAACCATCAACTGAACCTTTAACTTCAGGACAGGGAGTTTTCCCAATTGTGTTAAGGACAGCGGCAACCTGGCATTATTTAATTGTAGAAGATGTTGATGAAATAGATCCGTTATACGCTTCTGACCAATCACCACAGTTCACCGTCTATCCTTCAACACCAACAAAGTTGTTAGTAGTTGTACCTAATGAAACATTTGTCCCAGGTTCACCTTATGGTAAAACCGGTTCTGTACAAGATTATGTTGCAGGTGCAAACTTTGTTGCAACAGTATATTTGGTTGATGATTACAACAACCGTGTAAGAAGTGATTGGCCAATGCCTACCGTTGGTATAGAAACTTGGGATCCAAAAGATACCGAACCTTCACCAAAACAACTTATTGATGGTGCAAATGTGTTCACTTTAACACCACTACATGCTACATCTTCCTGGACACTTACTGCAATAGATATTGATGGAGAGGAACCACATTATTCTTCAGGTACTTCTTCAGCAATACGTATATGGCCAAATGTTGTCCATCATATGCATATTGTTGACTATCCAGAGACAGTTGTAGCAGGTACTGGTTTTTCAGCAAAAGTTGTCCTTTATGACCAGTATGAGAACAAAGTTTCAACTGGTATAAACTGGGTAAACTATGCTCAGGATGGATATAGAGTAAAGTTTGATGGTGAATACTTCCCGCCACCACAAACGCCTGAACTGCCATCAGAATATGACTGGGTTGTATCAGATTATGGTGAACGAACATTTACAGGTATTGTATTAAAGAAAGCAGGACAAAGATGGATCAAAACATATCAAACAAACCCGTTAAATACTTTAATATCTTCAGAACGTTCTTGTGATCCGAACCCGGACAGAGTTGGTGAAGAAGGTGAACACGGTAGTATAATAACTTATATCAATGTACAACCCGGTCCACCTGCTTCCTTCTTCGTAATAGAATCCACTGCTACTGCAGGGACAGAGTTTTACACATATGAAGTAAAAGTTCCTGCAGGGACACGTGCTGATTGGGGTAAGATACAAGTTATAGCATACTTGTCTGACACGTATGCAAACATTGTACCTTTAAGCGGTGTACCGGTTGAAATTTCTGTTATAGATGTAGTTGGTTCAACAGGTGTTGTTTCTTATACATCGCCTGCATCTGATACGTCTCCGCCTGAGCCGGTATACTATGCAGTAACAGATTCTTCAGGAGCTGTTGGTCTTGACCCGCCATTGTATTATTATGGTTCTAAGAAACTAAACGATTCAGCAAGGGTAAGATTTTCAACAGGGACAATTGTTGGTACAACAAGAAGAATAACAACAATTGGTGGTACACCGTATAGGTTAGTAGTATTAAATCCGCCTTCAGAACTTGTTGCTGGTAATGAAACACCGTATATTATCATTCAACGAAGAGATGAGTTTGATAACCCAACATACCAAGGTGATACTTGGGCACAATTAGTAACCAATTCGCTTGCAAGAAATCAACAGCCACAACGTAACTGGGACTTTAGGTTTGCGCCTGGTGCTGACAATACATTAGGTCCTGATTATGTTATATGGTTCTACAATTCTATTAAATCAACTTCTGTCGCTATAATTTATTACGACGAGATGTCATCTATACCTGAGGATGAAGATGGAAGACCTTCATCTGGTAAATGGACAATACAAGTACAAGCGTTTGGTAACGATCCTACAAGATGGGCTTCGTTTGATCTGTTAGTAAAACCAGATGAGATAACAAAAGCTGCGTTTGATAATCCACAAAGACGGCTCACTGCTGGTTCACCAAAAGAATATACTGCAATAGGACCCGGTCCTAATAGTTTAGAATTTGAAGTTGAACTACAAGACAGGTGGGATAACCCTGTTATAACCACATATCCTGTGACTGTATTGTTATCATCTATAAGAGAACCGTCTAGATTCAATGATTCTTATTCGTTCTCGTTATCAAGCCGTGTAGTAGGTGGTCCTGCATATGGCACACCGCCTGTGTTTGAAACACCAATAACGTCCTTCACTATTGATGCGGGCAGCTATTATAGACAGTTCTACTATCTTGACACAAACGCTTCTGAAAACTATGGTGTTCAACCAACAACATATCCGATAATTGTTGCAACACCGTTAGGACAAAAAGGTGATGGGACACCATGGGCTGTTGCTCAACAATCTGTAATCATCATGCCTGACAGGATTAGAAGGATTGGTATCTACGGTACATATTCAATACCGCCAGACCCAACTTATATACAAACACTTATTGCTGGTGTTACATCACAACCAATGATGCTTGCAACAGAAGATTTCTATGGCAATATCGCACCAATACTTGAAGCAGACCTTTCTGCTGATAATCCAAGAAGGATAAGAATTGTTTCAACTTCTACCGGTACAGTACAATTTGCAATTGGTTCAACTTCAACATGGACAACTACTGAAGGTATAGCATACTTTAGGTTAGGTGATAGAACAACTACATTCTATCTTATTGACACGCTTGCATCAGTAAGATATGGTGTTTATGATACAACACATACTTTGTTTGCTGACACTGTGGTTAATCCTGGAATGTGGACTGTTGGTCAAAGAGCGTACCGTGTGATACCAAACATTGCACACCATCTTGTAGTTGTTACACCACCAAGAAGGTTGATCGCTGGTACTACTATACAGTTTGATGGTACTGCTTCTGATACATCAACGATGACAGTTTCAGCGAAAGGTGGTCCTATGGTTATAACAAAGAATGGTGAACCTGTGTTTGCAGGTATTACTGTACAGATAAGAGATGAGTTTGAAAATGTTACAATATCTACTGAAGATATAATTTTATCCTGTGAAGTATTAGATTCGCCACAAGCTTATGGTTCTGTTGACCCAACACAAGATTTAGATGGTGCTGGATGGACATTAATGACAGGCGGTGGGAATATACTTTCAGTTTTAATCCCAGCAGGTAATGATTCTGGAACATTCTATTATTTTGATACTGTTGCTGGTTCTCATACAATGAAAGTTTCCGGTAGGACTGCTTCAGGTAGAGATATTTTACCTATGTATCAACAACACTATATCACACCAGCACCTATTAAGTATTTCACAATACATCATCCGTTTGATATATCCAACCCGTTAAGAGTACATGAGCCGGGACTTCTAACAGTTAAAGCAAGGGATAGATACGGTAATGTTGCCACAGGTGACGAGATAAACGCACAGTGGTATACAGGAACAATTGTCTTCTCACATTCAGGTGATCCTGAAAAAATTACATTAAAAGATGCAATAAATCTTACAACATATTATACTTTTGTAAAAGAAGATGCTGGTGTTTATAATAGATTACAACTTATAAGCCAAATACAACAAACACTTAAAGTTTTTGTTACTGACTATGCTACTATAGAACTTCCTGATGAAGATCCTAACAAGATATATGGTTATACTGCAGATACATTCAGAGAAGTACCTGTACATTCAGATGGCGATGTTGTGACAAGCGGTATTGTGGTAGAACCAGCAGACTTAGTACCTGTACCATATGGTGACCCTGATAATCCTGAATCAACCTGTGATGATAGTTATGATAAGAAACAAGAGTTGCTTGAAGGAACAATTTATCAAGGTAAAACAGCACTATTCCAAGGTGACGGAAATACATATGAAAAACCAGCTCCTGTACCAATGTTACGACTTACTTTGCGTGTGTTACCATCAAATATTACAGAAACTGCTACATGGACACAACTACGTGTTGATAAAAAAGGTACTGCGTTACCACAGGATATATGGATTGGTTTGTATTATGATGAAAACGGTGATGGTAAATTCCAAGGTGAGACAGTATTAGATGGTGCTTCGCCGGATCCGTTAGTAAGAGTAGGCGAATACGATGCGTTATCAAACGCATGGTATTTTACTGGTATGAGCGAGTTTATCTCAGCGGTACCAAAGAATTATTTCTTATGTGTTCGTATTTCAACAGTTGCACAAGCAGGGACATATTTAGGTTTAGAAATAAATAATCACAACTATTTAACGATGGTAGGTGTAGCAAGGGTTGCTGCAAACAATTTCAGTATCTTTACTGACACTTCTGCTATTAAACGAGAGGAAGCAAAAGTTTATTGTGTAGCAGAAGACATTGCAGCATCTGTTGAAACAACAAGGTCAACAACAGTATATCAAGGACAACCTAATGCTGGTATGTTAAAAATTAAAATATGGACAAAAGAATATACTGCATATCTTAACGGATTTAAGATAACAAGGACAGGGACAGGTGTTGATAATGATATTAAAGGAGTAGCGTTGTTTATTGACGACAATGGTACTGGCGATCCATCAAGTGGTGATGGTATATTCCAGCCAGCGTTGGATAGAAGAGTATCTGACTGGGTAACATTTTCAACACGTGCTGCTTTAGTATATTTGAACAATGTGCAAGAAATATCGCCATCAACTATAACATATTTTGTTTCATACAAAATAGCAGATTCTGCGTATGTTGGCACAACACATGGTGCTGCAATAGTTGACGCAGCAGATATACGTCTTGGTGAAGGTGTTGTTTTACCAATACCTGCATATTATTCGTCTTTAGTGACAGTTATACCAACATCTGATGAAATGAACCTTGTTGATTATAACAAAACAGCACCTAATAATTTCTCAATACCTGGTGCTGCAACACAAGGTGATAAAGATGTAGTTGTTGCAAGGTTGACTTTGCAATGTCTACAAAGAACAGCAATATGGATAGGTTTAAAACTTGACAGATACAATCCTAACAGAGTTAACCAACCTGAAGATATTGAAAATATTAAAGTTTATTATGATGCAAATGGTAACGGTTTGTTTGATAAAGATATAGATGAACTTGTCACACCAACTGATAAAAAATATACATTCCCTGTTTCATACTTAAAAGTAGATGTTTCAACTACGGATACGACAATATATCTTGAAGATGTTTCAAAGATAGCACTTTCACCTACGGTAGATTTCTCGCCATTCCCTGAAGCACCTGGAAGAGTCGTATTGTCAGATGGTAGTGAGAACCTTGAAGTTGTATACTTTAATGGTGTTGATAGAGAAAACAATGCTTTAACCGGATGTCTCAGAGGGCAAGAAGGAACAACTGCGCGTTTCCATCCAAAAGGTGCAAAAGTTTCAGGACAAGCAGTTTTATGGATACTTGGCAACTTCTTTGACTTAGGTCCATACAGAGTTGGTCAAGAAATACTATCAGAAGTACCAAAAGATTATTTTGTCTGTGTTGACATAAACTATCTTGCAAAAGTTCACGAAGCGTCACAGATTGGTATCTCAATTAAAACAACGGATTATTTCAAAGTTGTAGAACCTGATTTCGTAGCGAACAGGTTCGGTATAATAGGTCCAAAACCAGAAGGTAAGTCAGAATCAGGTATTGGTAGTATAATGGAGTACGCAGATGCTGTTATATTTAGGTTCGTAGATATCTCTACAGAAGTTGTTTCATTCTTACAACAAGCTAAAACAAACATACCAATCTGTGCAATGACAATTTATACAGACCAATCAGAAGCATGGTGGCAACAGATAAATGTATACGGTGTTGGTACAGCAGCTGATAATAATCTCCTTACTGACGAAATTAAGTATGTAAAAATTTGGTATGATAGAGACAATAACGGTATGTTAAATCCAGATATTGATGTTTGTTTAGCAACAGCAACCTTTGGCAATGTAGGTAGACCACTTATGAGCCAAATTGTATTCCCTGTCCAACCAAAGATTATAACACAACATCGTGCTCAAGCAGAAAAAGTTTCACAAAGGTATTTCATAGCAGTAGATATTGAAGATAATGCATATCCGGAACAAACATTTGGTATTGAAGTTTCAACCTGGACTGATATAGTTGTTTCAGCACCAAACTATGTGGATAGGTCATCTACAACTATACCGTTTACAAGTATACTAAGAACAATTATACCTTCACCGAGAATGGTTACTGTTGATAGTGAAGCAATGTTCTTAGATAACAAAGGAAAAGTTGTAGTTGGTACTGTGCAACTTGCAACAGATATTTCTGCTGAAGATACTATTATTCCGTTAAATATACCATCTGGTGCAGAAATACCACCTTCTGGGTATGCAGTAATTGATAACGAGATAATAAGGTATAGTAGCGTTACAGCAGTAGGTCTTGTTGAAGTAGAGCGTGGTGTTGAAGGATCGTTTGCAAAAGCGCATTCGTCAGGAACTATTGTAGGATTCACAGTTATACAAGGACAAAAGAATGTGCCTCTACTTAAACTTACGATGTATTGTAGTGGATTCCAAGTACAACTGCCATCAATAAAGTTTGCAAGAACACAACCTTCACCACTTAACGGTGACGATGAGGATATTTCAACAATTAAAGTTTACAAAGACAACGGTGATGGTATATTGAACCGTGATCCAGAAACTGGTTATATATCACATGATGTAGAAAAATTCTTAGGTTCAGCACAGTTTGGTAAAGGGACAGATCCTGCAGGTATAGCAACTGTTCTACTTAACGATCCTGATTACAACCGCGGTTATGCATTGATTACTACAACACCTACTGTATATTGGGTTGTTGCTGATATATCGCCGGCAGCTAAGTTTACTCATCCACAGATATATAACAAAAATGAAGTCTTCGGTATAAACATATCAGTACCTGCAAACTTCTCGTTAGCACCTAAAGAAGCAGGACACTGGGTTTCAACCGCTACAACACAAGGAACACCTGCGTTCCCAATAAATTCAGTTGTTTCCGCTATAACACCAACTGTTGATACATTATTTGTCGAAGGTGAAGGAATCTTACCACCGGGTGTGTATCAGAACCAGAAAAATGTTGCTGTTTTACGACTTAACTTCAGGTCTAACAGAAACACAGTAACAATTAAGAGAATAAGAGTTGATATGGAAGGAACAGCAGTTGATGGTGATATAGCGTTGATTAAAGTATGGAAAGATTTAAACAACAATGGTATCTTTGATTTAGAAGATACAACAAGAACAGCTACAGGTGAATATCCAGGACTTATATCTTTCGGTACCGATAGGTTCTCAGATAAAAAAGTTGATATAGAACTTAAGGAACCACAGGTTATAGATGACAGGCCGGGCGGCGTAAATCTGTTTATATCTTTTGATATAGCAGAGTTTGCACAATTGTTTAAGAAATTTTCTGCTGTAGTTGCTGACGAATCATATATTACAGTAGAAGTGCCAGATGTTGTTTCGTTTAATATCAAACCTATAAAATCTGCTGATTCAACAATATATGAAGCGCCATCACAAGTTATCGCACGTGTATACAATTATGCAAAAGATATTGCGAACCTTGGCGGTACTTACCAAGCAGAACGTAATGTGCCTATATTAAGAATGAAACTAAGGACAGATGTCGCACAAGCTATATGGACAAGGATAAGATTAGAAAAAACAGGTTCTTCTGCTGACCCATTACTACCTTACGGGAAAAATACTGATGTTGCGTATATCAAGATTTATAAAGATGCAAACTTTAATGAACAACTTGACGCTGCTGATACTTTAATATCAGAAATTGAATCAGAACTTGTTGAAGAAATACCTGATGATGTAAAACCGCCATTCCTTATGGTTATCAAATCTTCTGTTTCATCTGTAGGTTCTTTCCCACAAAATCAGCCACAATTATGGGTTAAAGTTAACGACGAAATATTTGAATATACTCATATTACCACAGCGACCGTTGATTCAGCAGTGTATCCAGCGTTGTATATCACAAGACGGGCACACCTCGAAACAAATACACAATATCATCCTGTGGGTTCTAAAGTAAGAAAGTGTGATATGTACTATCTTAATGACGATCTTAACCGTCAAAAAGAAATTACTTTGGTACAACCACAACTTATCTCACCTACACCACAAACATATTTTGTTGCATATGATATTTCAGATATAGCGATAGCAGGTAATGCAGTAGGAGTCAAACTTATTGGTAAAGAAGCAATTACTATTGAATATCCGAATGAAGCGTCACCACAAATTGAGATTGAACAAGATTTCCAAGGAACAGTTGTTAAAAGTGATGTTTATCCATATGAGACATCTCTTGTAAGGATCAACCCTGTTGTTTTAACAATCCGTGCTGAATCACTCGCACCTGTACAAGTACCACAGAGAACTAAAAATGTGCCTTTCTTAATTGTTTCAATGAACACAGATAGAAACTATGTTTGGGTAAAAAGGATATATATAACTCAAACTGGGACTGTGCAAACACCAGGTGCTGTAGGTGGATACGGCCAAGGGGATCTTTCAAGTATCTCATTATGGCTTGATAACGGTGACGGGTTCTTCTCACCAACACTTGATGTTTTCATAACATCTGTATCACATCCTACAGTTGATTTCACTGCAGGTGCTGCAAGAATTAAATTCCCAGGATATGGACTGTATGTATCAACAGCACCTACACGATTCTTTATTGTAGGCGATATTGGTAAGACAGACCTTGCCGGGTTCTCAACAAAAGATCATTATGTTGGTGTTGAGATTACATCGTATAAATCGTTTGAACTTACTCCACAAACTGCTGAATCACATATATCAAATAAGTTCCCATTAAAATCATCACTTGTGCTTATATTAGATGAGTTTGCACCAACTGTGTTACCAAGATGGACAGTATTGGCGTATAAGAAAATTTGGGCAAACCCGTTTGGTGACGGATATCCAGCAGTGGATGTAAGCGGCGATGGTAAACCTGATAGAGTTGTAATGAACGGCGAAATCTTTGTTGATATAGACGAAGATGGTGAAAACGATCTTGAAGATTTAGATGGTGATGGTATAAAAGCAGAGCTTGACCTTGTAGGCGATGGTAAACCAGCGATAGATATGACAGGAGACGGGTTCTTAGATGTAGATTTAAACTGTGATGGTAAACCAGATTCAGTGTTAACAGATTACAATGGCGATGGTATTCCTGAGATAGATTTATCTCGTGATGGTGTAATCGACTGGGGGTATATACCTGAAAGATGGACTAATAAAACTACACAACTTTTTGCCCAATGGAAGAAAAATAACATTGCTGTTGACTACAGAGTAGGTGCTGGTAACGTTGCAAATGTAAATAATTTAACAGAAGCGTTTGCACCAGGAGGATGGCTGTCAACTGGAAACAGGACAAAATATACTATTACCAACTTGTCGTTGCAAGCAGCAAAAGTTACACGTCTTGTAAAATCTGTCTCAAGATTAGATACACCACCGTTTGATTTGTTTGTAGAATCTACTGACGGGTTCCCAGCAGAAAAGTCTGATATATATGTTGGTGGAGAAATAATGTATTATGAAACAAAATCTGAAAATTCGTTTAGAATCACACAACGTGCTAAATATGATACTCTACTGCAAGATCATCCTGCATATACTAAAGTTACTAACTATGGTACTTACTACCGTGTTAGAGCAGTAGGTCAAGGTAGCGTAGAAGGACCTGCTTCACCTGTGTTAGTTTACAGAGTTGACCTAACACTACCATCTGCGCCATCAAAACCTGTCTCTGATTACGACAGGACACAAAGAGAAATAACAGAAGGTGTATTCACAATAGAATGGTCTCCTTCATCTGATCCTGAATCAGGTATTATGGGATACGAAATACAAGAACGTGTTGATACAAATCCTGTATGGAGAACAATAAGGTTTGTGCCTGGTAGTAGAACTTCATTCGTAGTAGGTAACAAAGACACACCAGATAATACACCAAGACCACAAGGACATTTCTATTACTATAGAGTCAGAGCAAAAAATTATGCTGGTTCATACTCACCATGGTCTGAGATATCAAATGGTGTGTGTACAGGACTACCTAAAGAAGTTATATCACAAGTGTCAAACTATCCAAACCCTGTTGATATACGTCTTGGTGGTGAAGAAGGGAAAACATATATTGTGTATGTTCTAAACGAAGATGCTGAAGTTGTACTAACAATTTATGATCTACTTGGATACAAAGTTAGAGAATGGACGTTTAAAGCAGGTCAAGAAGGTGGTAGAAAAGGTGCAAACCGTGTCCCACCTGAAGGATGGGATGGGACAAACGCTGCCGGACAAAAAGTTGCTAAAGGTGGCTACATTGCACAAATCAAAGTAAAATCATCCAAAGGTGTTGTTACTGCAATACGAAAAATTGGTGTCATAAGATAAAAATTTATTCTTTATGAATAATAAAATAGGATTGCACAATCTTAAATTGCTAAAAGAACTTAGAAAATTAGTTAGACAATTTATGAGTATATATATTGTTTTTTTAGATACTAACGGGAATTTTATTACACCTGATATTGGAAATAGAAAATTTTGTTTAAAAGTATCTGATTTTAAATTGAATAAATATTGTGATAAATCCAATTTTTTATGGACCAAAAAATGTGTAGAAAATAAACGACCGTATGTTTATAAATGTCCGTTTGGGTTAACAGAAATAATAGCTCCTATTGTTGTAGATAAAAAAGTAATTGGAGTTACTTTAGCTGGACAGATAAGAACTTCTGAAAAAGATAATTTTGTCTTACCTAAGGGGGTTAATATTACAAGCGATAAATTTTTTGAACTCAAAAGCTTATTTAACAAAGTGCCAATAGTACACTATCAGAAAATTATAGCATTGAAAGAGTTTATGATGTATGTATTAAACTATATAATCGAAACTGATTTTGAAATTATTATGAAAAGTGAAAAATCTGAGGATGTTTTAAAGATGGTTGAAAAAGTTAAAAAATTTATTGATGAAAGATTTTGTGAAAAAATTGATGTTCAACAACTTGTACAAAAATTTAATGTTCCGTTGTATTATTTAACACATATATTTTATAAAATTGTAGGTAAGTCAATTAACAGCTATGTTATTAATAAACGACTCAATTATTCTGTTCGACTATTAAAAGAATCTTCGTATCCAATTAAACAAATTTCTAAACTTTGTGGTTTTAAAGATCAACATTATTTTAATAAAGTTTTTAAGAAAGAGTTTGGTATTTCTCCTGGAAAGTTCAGAAAAAAACTTTCTTCAAAATGATATCAAAATCATTTTCCATAAAAATAGCAAAAAAATCTATTTACAATTAAATTGTATTTTTGTATAAAAATCAATTTGATAAAAATTTTAGTAAGAAAGGTAATAAAAAATGTTAATAATTGATAATAAAAAAATTGTTGACGAAGAAACAAAAAAAGAAATTATGTTAAAAGGAGTAAACTTAGGTGGATGGTTAATGATGGAAGGATATATATTAGGTGGGCGGAATATTCCTGAAACTGAATACAAAAATATGTTTAAAAAAGTAAATGGTGAAAAAGAACTTAAAGATTTTGAATATTCATTTAGAAAAAATTTTGTTACAGAAGAAGATATTAAAAGAATAAAAGAGTTAGGTTTCAATTGTGTAAGAGTTCCGTTTCATTATAGTATTGTTGAAAAACAATTCTTTTGGTTAGAAAAAGTTGTTGAATGGTGTAAAAAGTATGAAATATATTGTATTTTAGATTTCCATGGCGTTAAAGGAGCACAAAATGATGATTGGCATGCTGATGCTGTTGGTGGCAAAGGAAAGTTTTGGTATGATAAAAAATATCATAAAGTATTTTATTCAATGTGGAAAAAAATTTCTAATAAGTTCAAGAGTGAAGATATAGTTGCTGGATATGATTTAATGAATGAACCTGTTCTAAAATTTAAAAACTGGCCACAAATGTTAGCTCGAGTTTATAATAATACAATAGATATAATAAGAAAAAATGGAGATAAACACATAATTTTTTTAGAAGGAAACAACTGGGCCACAAGATTTGAATTTGTTGAATTTTTAAAATATAAAGACAGTATAGCTTTAAGTGCACATTTTTATCATCCAATTGATTACACATTTAATTTTATCAGAGGGATGAAGTATCCAAATGAAGAAATGAATAAAAAAACACTTTATAATATCCTACTAGGTTATAAAAATCTTTCAGAAAAATATAACATGCCTGTATATATAGGTGAGTTCGGAATAAACCTTAGATGTGATAACAGTTGTTACGGAGAAGAAGAGTATCTGAGAGATGTTATAGAAATATTTGATAAATTTAATTTTCATTGGACAATATGGTGTTATAAAACAATATATATAGGATATTATCCTACAGGATTGTTTGTATATAACGAAAACCCATCTTTCATACAAAGACAAGCGATAAATTTTGGTTGGGAAAGATATATTTATACATGGAAAAAAGAAAAAAGTAAAATTATAGATTCGTGGTTAACAAAAAATTTTTCTACAGGTATTATAAAATTTTTACATAATTTTATAAAAAATTCTTAATTTATAAAGCTGAAATTGTATATATTGTAAGTGGAGGTTATACTACATCATTAATGCTAGGTAGGCAAGATGAATTCGCCTTCTACTATATACGAAATAGAGAATTTGTTAAAAAAGTTCTTTCTAACTATTGGTTCAGTTCAGCACTTTTCATACCATATTCATCTGCCTATTGTAGAATCACACTGAGTTTTAAACATTTGAATAATGATCTAAAAATAAACTCGCCTATGGATGAGGAAAAAGAAAATAATGTATGTAGATATTTTGGTGACCAAGGCTATTTTGAAGTTGTAAAGTTAGAACAGTTGTTAGTTCAAGAGAGCTAAACACTTCATTTTCAATTTTTGATGCCTATTTTGATTGAAGTGTTACATGTAAATAACTGATTACAAAACTAACGAGTTTTTTATAGCAACTTTATGGATATTAGGATTGTTTTCGTTTATTTTGAATTTTCAAATAATACAGTGCCAAAGATTGTTTTTACAAACAAGTTCACAGCATTTAATGAAGAAGAGAATTGTTTTTAGGAAGTATAGAGATTAACTATATTGGTGTTTTTATTAATAGTAACTACTATGGATTACTATGGATTTTTTGCACCACATGTTTTTGTATTAAATGCTAATTCTATAATAGTTAATCTATCTCAGAATAAAAGATTTTCTTCTATTGTAATAACGACTTTTTAAAATGATTTCTCTTTTTAGTATCACTATACATATTCGTTTGTGAGGAATATACGTGTTTTTGGAGATACAATAATAATAATGAGATGACAATATTTAATTTTGTTATTTTACCAAAACAAAGAAGTCAACAAAATACTATAATATGTTTATTTACTCATCTGTTGAAAAATTTAGAAAGTTTTTGCTCATATCTTACTCAAAGTTTTGAAACTATAAGAGGACAAACAAAATTAATTGTTGCAAAACAATTCCGAACAGAAAACAAGTTTTTTGGTATACTACAGTATTTTCTAGATTTAGCTAACTATGATAGAATACAACTACGAAGATATTTAAATTCGGAAAAAAATAAAAATCAGGATGATCTATTTGATATTTATAATTCTGCAAAACAAATTGCTAGAGTTGCTAATTTTAGATCAATTGCTGACCAACTAGAAGAAACTACTACACGAGATTATTTGATTTTACGTGTCGAATAACAGCTTTTTTGCTGGTTAACTTATATATTTAATGTTAGAAATATGCGTTTTTCTATTTTGCTTCTATGGGCATTCTTTGTTGTTATTTAATAATTTTTTAGAAACGATTTTAGATGAAGTTGAAGATGATAGGGAGTATAGTTATAAACTCAGGAGTTAATCAAATCCATTTGTGATAAGTAAAGAGGTTATAATAGAATGAAGTATTAGGAGTTGAAAATGTAGAAGTTAAATTGTATGAAAATACTAGAAGGTTGACAAAGAAGTTAAAAATAGTAAATAGTATGGAATGATAGCTATTAATGTAAAAAGCGGTATATATTTTTGTAAAAAAAATAAGTTTGTAAAAATTAGGGGATGAGAAATAACGAAAAATGATAAAAATAATTAACGATTTAGCAGATATTAAATTGTTGAACAAGTTTCATAAATTGTTTTTTAAGCTGACAAATTTATATGTAACTTTTGTTGATACTAAAGGAAAGTTTATAACAAAGCATCGTTCGAGACGGCCATTTTGTATGTATTTAGCAAAACTTGGATTCAAAAATAAATGTGATGAAAATAACATTATAGGATGTAACAAATTTATATCCACTAAAAAGCCTCATATATACAGATGTTATGCTGGGTTAGGAGAAATAATTGCACCAATATATGTAAGAAAAAAAATTTTAGGTGCTGCATTAGCTGGACAAATTCGTGTCAAAAATTTTGCTAATAAGTTTTGTCTTAGTAAGAATAAATACGGTCTTTCAGAAAAACAATATAAAAAACTTTTGAATTTGTTTAACAAAATACCTGTACTTACTAAAAAAGAATTTGTTTCTGCAGCAAAATTTTTGTATCTTGTAATAAACTATATTTTTGACAAACAGTATGATTTGTTGGTTCAAGAAAAAGAGTTTAAGACTCGAGCTGAAATACTTATTGAAAAAGCAAAACAATATATTCGATCAAATTTAAATAAAAAAATAACTTTAAAAGAAATTTCTGAATATTTGCATGTAAACCATTTTTACTTCAGTCATTTGTTTAAAAATAAAGTAAAAATTTCGTTTAAAAAATTTGTTTTGTTGACAAAAATGGAAATGGCGTTGAGTTTATTAAAAAATAAAAATTTAACAATCAGAGAAGTATCAGAAAAAATAGGATTTGATGATTGGACATATTTTTCAAAATTGTTTAGAAGAATTTATAAAATAACTCCGTCAGAATATAGACAAAATTTTTTAAAGAAAAATATTTTTAAAAAAATACACAAAAATAGCAAAAAAATCCATTGATTAAAGATACATAAATTTTATATTATATTATTAGATAAGGAATTAAACCTATGAAAAAAAATAATAAAAAAATATTTTTATTTCTCTTTATTTTCATGTCTATGTTAACTTTTCAAGTTCATTTGTATTCTTTTTATTTAAAATTGGGTAGCGAACTTACCTACGAAACAATATCTCATAAACTTGATAATGGTTGGATAGTTAAAAAAGAGAAAATGGACAAGATTTTTATTTCTACTACAACAATTACTGAAAACTCATGGGAAACTTCGGGTGGTGCAATTCTTTTGATGAACTTTTTAGTAAAACCGATAAACAACTTGTCTTTTTTTAGTGAATTTAAGTTTATAAACAATTATGCTGATAGATACTGGTTAACTATAAATGATGAACACAGATTGTTTCTTAACAATGAATTTTTCAGATGGACAAAAGCAGAGGTTAAGTATCAGATTTCAGGGTTTAGTTTAAGGTATTTTAAAGGTATAGGACATTATCATTGGGGTAATGAAGGCGATCTTTTTAATTTATATCCAGAACAATATGAAGAGCAAAAATACTTAAGAGTTTCTGGTAGAACTATACCAGAAGGTTTTGAACTTAACGCTAATGGAAAGTTTGGAAGGATTACTCTAGTAGGTGGAGAAGAAGTTGTGTGGGGGTATAAAAATAATTTCTTAATGAAATACAATTTTAAAATTTTAGGACTTGAAAATACATTTATTTATAAATATGAAAAAATACCATTTTATAACGATTATGTGTTAAATACTGAAGAGTTTACAACTAAATTTTCAATTTTGCCTAAAACAAAAGCACATATAGGAATTCTATTTAGACCTTTTAAAATAGATGAAAGTTATACGTATGTTAACGAAGTAGAAGAAGGAAAAGGTATCTTAGGGACAAAATACGAGATTAAAACAGATAAAACTACAATTATAGATGCTTTTGCAACTAAGTTTGTGATAAGCAGTAGTTTAATAAAACCATATATAGATAATATAAATGTACATTATACTTATGCTGGATTGGTTGCAGGAAATAAAAATGAAATTGAATTACAATTATCAAAAATGTTAAACAAAAGGATATCATTCAATATAGATTGTTTATATAGAAAACCTCTAATAGGTCCTTTACCATTGTTGTATGAAGGAACTATAGATAACAAAGGCCCGATAATTGTTTCTCCAAGAGGTCCTGAGAGTCCATTTGTTGTAAATTGGGATAATAGAGAGGCATCTATTCTTTCTTTTGTTTTTAATTATGATCCTACACCACAAACTTGGTTCTATAAATATCAACCTAACATTGTAGAAGATTGGAATATAAATCTTAATGAAGACGCAACCTTTGCTTGTGCATTAAAATACTCTTTAGAGTACTATCCTACCACAACCGATAGATTATATTTCTATGATAAAGATGGGAATATAGTTTGGGAAGATCCGTACTCAGCAGGTTGTTGGGCCACAAAAACCCCTTTGAATAATTTCAAAATAATTTCAAGATTTAATTTGCTAGGCATTGGATTGATTTTGAGTTTATTTACAGGTGAAAGTCTTGCTAGTGGTGGTGTGAGTTATACAACTTCAACAGAGTTTAGTAAGCCAATTATAGGATATTTTGGTTCTTCTTTAAGATTGCTAAAAAACAAGTTTTCTGTTGAATTTACATATGTTAAAAATTACTGGGGACCAGAAGATTGGCATAGAACTTTTGGACAAGTTATTGATGATTTATATAAACTTAATCTAGATTATAATTTATTTAATACATTTTTTATTAATCTCAATTATATAAAAGTAAAAGAAATTGATAATAAATATCTCAGTGGATTAGGTTCGTACGATGAAATTAAACTTACGACAACAATAAAGTTTCAGAAAGGTTTTTCTTTTACAAGTAAATAGATTAAACGGTTATGAAAGCTTATGTAGAGGGGCATAAGTTTGTTATTGAAGATTACAATAATTTTAACTCTTTTGCGAGTTTTTTACCTGCAATATCAGGTTTGTGGGGTAAGCCACTTTGGGTTTTTTATGTTAATCGAGCACAAGCGATATCATCTTTTGGTGTCAAAGACAAGAATGGTGCTATAATGGAATTTGTTGCTGCGAATAAAGCATGGAGGTTAATATCGTTACAAGGATTTAGAACTTTCTTAAAAATAAACAATGACAGTTTCTATGAACCTTTTCAAAATAGAGTTTTAAGAAATAATATAATACAGAAAATGGAAATAACTTTATATGATTTATCTCTTGTTGAAATTAATAATGAATTACAGCTTAAATTTGAAATAAATTATTTTACTCTTCCTAACGAAAATTTTCCTGCATTAGTAAGAATGTTAAAAATAAAAAATCTCTCAGATAATGAGAAAGAAATTGTTTGTCTTGATGGATTACCAATTATAATTCCATATGGGTTAAACGATTTTATGTTAAAAAACATATCTCGTCTTGCAGAAGGATGGTATAATGGCGTTTTATTTGAGACAAATAAAAATGTTCCTGTATATAAGTTAACAGTTGAACCTCAAGATACGTCTGAAGTTATCCCTATTGAAGGATGTAATTTTTATTACGGAGTTTGTATAGATAATAATAAACAAAAGGATGTCGAGTTTATAGTAGATCCTGATATAATTTTTGGACCGTTTAAAGATTATTCTTTACCAATAAATTTTATAACTGAAAGTAATTTTAAAAATAACCCTAAACGTGTTTCAAAAAACAAAACCCCTTGTGCATTTGGTTTTTTTAAAATTTATTTACTACCCCAACAAGAAGTGCTTTATTACTCTGTAATAGGTAATGTGCAAAAAGTAGATTTCTTAAATTCAATAGTTAAACGGATTACATCAAAAGAATATTTTGAGAAAAAGAAAAAAGAAAATGAAGATGTTATAAAACAAATAGTTAAGAAAATTTATACAAAATCTGCTAAAGTAGAGTTTGATAGTTATTGTGAACAAACTTTTTTAGATAATGTTCTCCGTGGTGGATTACCAATTGTATTAGGTAAAAATGAGTATAAAAAAATTTACTATATTTATTCGCGAATTCATGGTGATACAGAACGAGAATATAACAATTTTGTAATCATGCCAGAATATTTTTCTCAAGGTAACGGTCATTACAGAGATGTAGCACAAAACAGACGTTGTGATGTATTTTTTGAACCAGAAATAAAAGATGAATCAATAATTTATTTTATGAATTTAATTCAACTTGATGGATATAATCCTCTTCTTCTTATGGGGTCAAGATTTAAAATAAAAAATATAAGTAAATTTTTGAGTTTTTTTGAACAAAAAGATAGAAAAAAATTAAAATCTTTTATTTTGTCTGAGTTTACATTAGGAGATTTATTTAATTTTATTGAATTAGAAAATATTAAATTGCCATATGAAAAAGAAAAATTTTTAGATGTTTTGATAAAGCATGTAGAAAAAATTGACCATGTGTTTCCACAAACAGGTTTTTGGACTGATCACTGGCATTACAATATTGATTTAATTGAAAGTTTTTTAGGAGTTTATCCAGATAAAATTGAAGATCTTTTATTTAATAAAAAAGTGTTTACTTTTTATGACAATCCATTAGTTATTTTGCCAAGAAAAGAAAAATATGTTTTATTTAATAATAAACCGAGACAACTTGCAGCTGTCTATTTACATCCACAAAAACAAAAGTTTATAGAAGAAAGAAAGGAAAGTAAATATGTTGTGAGAACAAATTATGGAAAAGGTAAAATATACAAAACAACACTTATTGCAAAATTGTTGTGTTTAGTAGCAAACAAGTATGCATTGTTGGATCCAGAAGGAGTTGGTATTGAAATGGAAGCAGACAGACCTAATTGGTGTGACGCATTAAATGGTCTTCCTGGACTTTTTGGTTCATCAATTTGTGAAACTTTAGAGTTGAAACGGTTGATAAAATTTATTTTAGATGTTTTTGAGAAATACAAAATTAAAGAAAATAAAAAAATAAAAATTGCTGAAGAAATTTTTGATTTGATTATATCTTTACAAAAAATTACTGAAGTTTATTATGATAACAAATTTAAATTTTGGGATAAAAGACACAACGTCCTTGAAAAATATAGACAAAAAACACTTTTTGGTATTTCAGGTAAAGAAAAAATGCTTTCTGTAAAAGAAATAAAACAAATCTTAACTTTATTTTTAAAAGTAGTTGACGAAGGTATAAATAAAGCAATTGATAAAAAAACAGGATTAATTTGTTCATATTTTGAGAATGAAGTTGTGAAATACAAAATTTTAAAAGAAAAAAATGGTGGAACAAAAAAGAATTATAAAGAATATGTTTGTATTCAACCATTAAAATTTCGTCAAAAGAAGTTACCATATTTTTTAGAAGGACTTGTACATTATTTAAGAGTTCTACAAGATAAAGAACAAGTAAAAAAAATACATTATAAAGTTTTAAATTCAGAATTGTTTGATAAAAAACTAAAAATGTTTAAGCTAAACGCGCCATTGACAAATGTTTCTGTGGATATAGGAAGAATAGCAGTATTTCCTGCAGGATGGCTCGAAAATGAATCTGTATGGTTACATATGGAATATAAATATTTGTTAGAACTTTTAAAAAATGATTTGGCGGAAGAATTTTGGAAAATATCAAAAGATGTTTTAGTCCCATTTATGAATGCAGAAATTTATGGACGAAGTATTTTTGAAAATTCTTCTTTTATAGTAAGTAGTGCTCATACAGATGAAACTTTACATGGGAGAGGATTTGTAGGACGTCTTTCGGGAACTACTGCTGAGTTTATTTCAATGTGGTTAGCAATAACTTGTGGATTATCTCCTTTTTATGTTATTAACAAAAAATTATATTTTAGATTATCACCTAAGATACCTTCATGGTTGTTTGATGAAAATGGTTTGTTTGAGTTTAATCTTTTAGGAAAAATAAAAGTTTTGTATGTTAATAAAACAAAAAAAGATACTTTTGGTGAGAATTGTGCAAAAATTTCTAAAATAAAGTTAATATATAATGGTGGAAAAGAAGTGGAATTAAATACTGATGTTATTCCACCCCAATATTCATATGATGTCCGCAGTGGTGACATAAAAGAAATTATATGTACATTAGAGTAAAACTAATTAAAACAGGAGGGTTTTATGAGAGCAAAAATATTTTTGAGTTTAGCTTTTATATTATGTTTATTAACAACAAGTTGTATGAAACAAAAAAGCAGTGTTTCTCCAGAACATAAAATTTTAGAAGGTCAAGAAAAATTAGTTGGTTTTACTCCGTTATTAAAAGATGGGAACTTTTATGTATATAAAAATTCTAATGAAAGAAGTTTTTTTGCACCATCTGGCTGGATGGGGGACTATGGTGATATAAAAATGGATTACAGTTGTAAAGACAATCCTTATTCAGAACCAACTTGTTTAAGATTTGAATACTCTGCTAAGAAAACGCAACAACAAGGCTGGGCTGGTGTTTATTGGCAAAATCCTGCAAATAACTGGGGAGATAAAAAAGGTGGATATAATTTAACTGGTGCAAAAAGATTAACTTTTTATGCACGAGGTGAAAAAGGTGGTGAAATAATTGCTGAATTTAAAGTAGGGGGCATCTTTCAAGGTGAATATCCTGATAGTTCTTCAAATTCTATAGGCCCTATAGTTCTTACTAAACACTGGAAAAAGTATACAATTGAATTAAAAGGATTAGATTTGTCCTATATAAATGGAGGTTTTTGCTGGGTTGCAACTGCTAATGATAATCCAGAAGGGTGTATATTTTATTTAGATGATATACAATATGAATTTCAATAAATATAAAAAATGAGGTTTAAAAATAAAATGAAAAAAATTAAATGGTTAACAGTTTTAACAGTTTTAATTATAATTATTAGTTTTTTCAACAGTTGTAGTGATGTTAAAGTTGAAGATAGGTTGTTAAATCCGATACCATCAGGTGCTACTGGCAAATGGAGTGGAACTTGGGTATTGTATGATGATGAATTAAAAACAGGCGGAGGGATAATGTTTTATACAGAACCAAATCCTAATAACCCAAATTCTCAAACATTAGATGTTTCGTATATAGAAAACGGAAATAAATGTATCAGATATTTTTGGGATGGCGATGTTTCATATGATTCTACATGGAATGTATGGCAAGATAAATGGTGCGGCATGGCATTAATTGTTGGTCAGGACTGGACTGAAGTTTTAACTTCTACAAAAGATCTTACACAAGCAGCGTATAAAAAAATATCGTTTAAAATCAAAGGTAAATTATCTAATTCTGTTAGGATAAAAATAGAAGCGCTTGTTAGAATAGGAAGATATTCTTCATTTCCTGCAGCAACTGTTGTAATCGATTCTCTTTCTGAAGAATGGGAAACATATACTCTTCCTTTAAACAATGTTTCTACTATAAACATGTTTTTTAGTTTAATAATTGAAAATAGAGGTAGTAGTAGAAGTCAAGGAGCAACTATTTATTTAGACGATATTATTCTTACTCAATAGATCTGAGGTTTATTAAATTATGAATAAAAAAGGTTTACTTATAATATTATGTTTGTGTTTGTTCAATTTCAGTTGTAGAAAAATAGAAGATAAAAACAAAATTGTTGTATGGCATTGGATGAGTGATAAAGAAGAAGTGTTTGAACAATTAGCTAAAAAATACTATGAACAAACTGGTACAGAGGTTGTTTTTCAATTGTTTGCGCCATCAGAGGCTTACTCTCAAAAAGTTAAAACTGCTGCACAAACAAAAAGTTTACCTGATATTTTTGGTATATTAGGTGACAAACGTGATTTTGCAAGTTTTGTTAAGTCTGGCTATGTGTTAAATTTAACAGAGTATATGAACGCTAATAATAAAGAATGGTTGAAAAGATTTTTTCCACAAGCTATTGCAGTAAATCAGTTTTTAAAAGATAACGAATTTAATGCACCAGAAGGAATATATGGTGTACCGATAGATGTTACTACTGCACAAATATTGTATAATAAAGATTTGTTAAGTAGAGTAGGGATCAATGAAAAAAATTTACCAAAAACTTTTGATGAATTTATTGAATTGGGTAGAAAACTTAAAGAGAAAGGAATTCCTGGGTTTGTAAGTGGATGGGGTGAAATATGGCTTATTAGTACATTCGCGCAAAGCTACGCGTTTAACATAATGGGTTTTGAAAAAGTAATGGATACTTTTAAGGGTAAAGTTTCTTATACTGATCCTGATTGGATAAAAGTTTTTAAAATTTTTGAAGAAATGAAGAAAGTTGATTTATTTGTTCCCGGAACGATTACGATGATAAACAAAGTTGCAGAACAGATTTTTGCTACGAATAAAGCAGCGTTTGCTTTCAATGGTTCTTGGTGTATAAATGTATATAGACAATTTAATCCTAATTTAAATTATGGTGTTTTACCTATGCCAAAAGTTAATTTTAAAAATTCGATTCCTGTATGGGGAGGGCCTGGAAATTCATTTTTCATTAATGCAAATTCTAAAAACAAAGATAAATGTGTTGATTTTCTTAAATGGTTAACCGAAGAAGAACAACAAAAATTTCTAGCAGAAAATACTGGTAATATTCCAGCAAACAAAAGTTGTTTAAAGTATATACCAGCGATATCAAAATCTTTTGTTAAAGATTTGTTAAATAATAATACTTTTCATCCTAATACATTGCCTGTATCAGAATTGCCAGAAGTATACTTAGCTTTTGGAAAAGCAATACAAAGTATTATTACTGGAGAAAAAACTGCTGAACAAGCAGCTCAAGAAGTTCAAGAGGCTAAAAAAAGAGAAATGAATAGGTTAAAATAAGGGTATGAAAGTGGTAAATAGAGATAATCAACTGGACAATTATTTGTGGATACTTCCAGCATTAGCAATGTTTTTGGTTTTTACTGTTTATCCATTTTATAAAGTATTACAATTAAGTTTTGTTGAATGGGATGGTATCACACCACATGTAAAATTTGTTGGGTTTAAAAACTATATTAATATTTTGTTCCATAACAAAATATGGTGGGTATCAGTTTTACATGCTGGATTTATTACACTTTTTGCTTTGACAGTCCAAAATTTTTTTGCATTAATGTTAGCAGTTTTAGTTGATAGAGGAGTTAGGTTTGGTAATTTTTACAGATTATGTTATTTTTTACCGCCGATGTTGTCTGGAATTGTGGTTGGTATTATGTGGAATTTGGTATTAAATGCAGATGGGTTGTTGAATTTTTTATTAAACAAAATAGGTATTCATTCTAAAATTGCATGGTTAGCAGAACCTAAGACTGCGTTGTTGTCAGTAGCTGTGATTCATATATGGAAAGGATTTGGATGGGCATTTGTTATTTTTTTAGCAGGATTACAAAGTATACCACGAGAATTATACGAAGCAGCAGATATAGATGGTGCTACGTATAAGCAAAAGTTTTATTATGTTACATTACCACTGTTGGTTCCTGTTTTAGTGTTGGTTTCGATACTAACTGTGTTAGGAACTATGCAAATTTATGATATTATTGTCACTACAACAGGTGGTGGACCCGGATATCATACAGAAGTACCTTTTACTCAAATAATTACAAGAATGACTGGCACATCTCAATTTGGTTACGCATGTGCAATGGGATTAATATTTGGAATTATTTTGCTTGTTGTTTCAATGGCACAGCTTTTAGTTTCTACCATAAAAAATAAATATCAAGTGTAAAAAATGAAATCAAATTTTTTAAGAGAAATTTTGTTACATATACCATTGCTAATAACAGCATCAATCTGTATTTTACCTGTGTGGTGGGTTTTTGCTTCAGCGTTAAAAACACAACAAACTATTTTTACCGATTTTAGTTTGTTTCCTAAAAATCCAAATTTTGCAAATTTTATTTTGGCTTGGAAAAAAGCAGAGTTTGGTACATATTTTATAAACAGTGTAGTATATACAATCTTAGTAGTAGGTGGTATATTGTTAATAGCATCATTCGCAGCATTTGCTTTTTCAAGGTTAAATTTTCCTTTAAAAAATGTTTTTTATTATCTATTTCTTGCAGTTTTAATGATACCTGTACCCGGTGCAATTGTCGGTTTATATTTGTTATTAAACAAGTTAGGATTAACTAATACAAGAATAGGTTATGTCCTTCCACAAATAAATGGAGGAATACCTTTCGGAATTTATTTAATAAAAACGTTTATGGATAAAATTCCTTACGAACTTGATGAAGCTGCGTATATTGAAGGGTGTAATAAATTTAATTTGTTTTGGAAAATTATATTTCCTTTGATAAAACCAGCAATCGGTGTATTAGTAATTTTTAACGTTCTTGGTGTATGGAATGAATATATGTTAGCTTTATTAGTTTTATCGGATAAGCATCTTATGCCATTACAACGGGCTCTTGTAGTTTTCCAAGGGGCGCATCTTGTTAATTATCCATTGTTGATGAGTGGAGTAATAGTTACAATATTACCTGTTGTAATAGTATATATCTTTATGCAAAGATATATTATTTCAGGAATAATACAAGGAGCACTTAAAGGATAAAACCTTTAAAATGTTCATAAAGGTTTTTTTTATAATTTACAACTTGTATTAACAAATATGTAACGAAATGATTATAAAAAGGAGAAGGAAAGATGAAAAGTTTAAATAATGCAATAATATATGTGTGTTTTTTAATTTTATTTTTAAATTTTTGCCATGCTGGATTTCTATATGATTATGGTAAAGAAAAAATTGTTGATTATGAAAAATATGGTAAAATTCTTAACAACGGAACAACTTATTATAAATATGTTATTACAGACAGACAAGGTTTAGCAGAAGCTGTAGGAGAAGGAATATATCCAAATACAGAATCTGTAAGAAAAGATCCAATGTACCAAAAACTTTTTTCTGAAGGAAAACTTAAAAGATCACACTGGGAATGTGTAGATACAGATGATCCAATAAGAGATTTTTATGTTTGGGCAACGGCACCTGAAGAACCCGGAGTAAAACAATTTTTTACAGCAAAAGCGTTGGAAAACGCAGGCGAGATCTTACATGCAATAAAAGCATATTATGCTGTTGTAGTTCATTTCCCTGGTTCTGCTTGTTGGGCTGCAGATAAAAGTTTTGTTTGGTATGTTGCACCAGAAGCAATAAGTAGAATTGAAAAACTTTGTGATAAATATCCAGAATTAGAACTTAAACTTGTAGATGCATATGTTTTGATCGAAAATGGTAATGATACTGACTTAAAAAACGATATTGTAAAAGTAAATATTGGTAAATTTGTGAAGTTTACAAAAGAAGATAGGACAAAAAAAATAAATCTAGATGAATTAAAAATAGTTGAAATACGGGGTAAAGGCAAAGTTCAGGTTGTAAAATTCTCCAATGGACATTGGCAACTAAGAGTAAATGGTAAACCTTTTATAGTAAAAGGGGTAAGTTATGTGTGTTCGCCTGTAGGACAGTCACCTCATAATGGAACATTAGAAAATTGGCAGTTTATGGATAAAAATAACAATGGTAAGATAGATGGACCTTATGATAGCTGGGTAGATAAAAACAAAAATAATAAAAGAGATAAAGACGAAGTTGTAGTTGGTGATTTTCAACTTCTTAAAGAAATGGGCTGTAATGCTATCAGAGTATACCATAATGCGTCAAATATGGAATATGTTAAAGGTAAAGAGTTTAACAAAAAATTGTTAAGAGAGTTATATGAAAAGTATGGAATATATGTAATAATGGGCGATTTTTTAGGTGCTTATACTATAGGTTCTGCTGCTGACTGGAATTTAGGAACTGATTATACTGATAAAACTCAACTTGAAAATATGAAAAAAGTAGTTAGGGATATGGTTTTAGAAAACAAAGATGAACCTTATGTTTTAATGTGGCTTTTAGGAAATGAAAATATGAATAGTGATAATCCAAATGCTGTAAATTATACAAATACTAATGCAAATAAATATCCAGCTGAATATGTAAAATTTGTTAATGAAGTGGCAAAAATGATACACGAACTTGATCCTGACCATCCAGTTGCAGTAGGTAATTTAGATACAGTGAATTTGTCATATTATGCAAAATATGCTCCTGAAATTGATATTTTCGGTTGTAATGCTTATAGAGGTAAGGACGGATTTGGTAGTTTATGGAAAGAAGTAAAACTTAAATATGACAGACCTGTTTTAATTACAGAGTATGGTTGTGATGCTTATTGGGAGGGTAAGGGTGAAGATGAAGAACAACAAGCAGAATATCATAGAGGTTGTTGGAAAGATATAATTTATAATTCAGCTGGAAACCCCGGTGTAGGTAATAGTATCGGAGGGATAATTTTTGAATGGATGGATGAATGGTGGAAGTCAGGTGCTGCAGGATGGGACGGCGCTCCTTTTGAACATGATACTCAGGCACAGTATAAAGCACCATTTCCTGACGGATGGGCCCACGAAGAATGGTTTGGTATTGTTAGTATGGGAAATGGTTATGATTCACCTTTCTTAAGACAATTAAGAAAAACATATTTTGTCTACAAAGAGGAACTATGGAAAGAGTGAAAGACAATTTTTTAACTAAATTTTTAGTTTGTGGTTTTTTAATCATAGTAACTTATACTGTTTGTTATACTACACAAGTTAGAGTAAATGGTAGACAATTGTTGGTTAATGGTTCTCCATTTATTATAAAAGGTTTTTGTTATCATCCGATACCTGTTGGTCAAGGACCTAATTATGTTTGGGTTAACGATCCTAATATTTATAACACAGATTTTCCTCTTATAAAAGATACAGGAGCTAATTGTATAAGATTATATGACGCACAATGTACCACTGCTATGTTAGATGCTGCATATAGTAATGGATTGTATGTAATACTTGCGTTATGGGTTAACTATGATGCAAACCTTGCAGATAGTAATGTAAGGAACCAGATAAAAAACGATTTTGTGTCTATGGTAAACCAGTGGAAGAACCATCCTGCGATACTTATGTGGTGTATAGGTAACGAACAGAACTATTTTAACGGTAACAACAGTTATTGGTATACATTAGTTAACGAATGTGCTATGTTAGCACATCAAGCAGAAGGTACTAATTATCATCCGGTGACTTCTGTAAATGGCGAGATAGATACTATAGGTAATCCATCTTTAAAATCAGACGACGCGTCAATGCAGTATTTAGATGTATGGGGAGCAAATATATATAGAGGACCAAGGTTTTACACTTTGTTTGACGATTATTCAAGGAAAAGTTCAAAACCGTTTTGGGTTGGAGAATTTGGATGTGATGCTTGGAACGGACAAACAAATAGAGAAGATGAAGAGATGCAAGCGAGGTATTTACAATCTTTGTGGCAGGATATGGTGTATTATTTAAACGATTCAGATCCTAACAAACCATGTATTGGTGGTACAGTTATGGAATGGAGTGATGAGTGGTGGCAGTATCCTAACGGTTCATGGAGTGTGCAAGATACTGCTCCTAATTATTATAATCCTGGTTATGTAGATGATCCTCAAATACAGTTTGAATGGCAAGGTGTTGTTGCTATAACAGCAGGTTCTTATGCAAGAAGAAAAAGACAGGCTTATTTTACCTTACAAACTTTATGGGGAGGGACAGGTGTAGATAACCCGCCAAATGTTTCTCTTAGTATTAATAATAACCAGATTGTTTCAGGATTAGTAACTATTACAGCAAATGTTACTGATGATAAAGGTATATCAAAAGTAGAGTTTTATTTAGATAATTCTTTAAGAAATACTGATACGACTTCACCTTATACTTGGAGTTTAGACACATGGCAAATTACTAATGGCACTCATAGTGTAAAGGTTATAGCATACGATACTTCTAACCAAACTGCTGAAAAAAATGTGATAATAATAGTTCAAAATACAGGAACTAACAATCCACCTCAAGTTCGTATATCATCGCCAACAAACAATGCTACTGTTTCTGGTTATGTTAATATAATAGCAGAAGCTACTGATGATATCTCTGTAAATAAAGTGGAATTTTATATTGATAACAATTTATATATTACAGATACTGAATTTCCGTATACTTGGCAATGGAATACAACAAGTGTTTCTAATGGTCAACATACAATAAAAGTTAAAGCATATGATAATACGAATCAAACTGCAGAAGATGTTATTAATGTAATAGTATCTAATGAAAGTAATACTGATGAATTACCGACAATAACTATACTTGTGCCTGAAAATAATAGTAGCGTGTATGGGAATGTAAATATAGTTGTGAGTGTATCCGATGATAAAGGTATATCAAAAGTAGAGTTTTATATTAATGATAATCTTTATATGATTTTTTATTCTACAAATACACTTCATATATGGCAGTGGGATACAAGAAGTGTTTCTAACGGGCAATACATAATAAAAGCGAAAGTGTATGATACTTCTAACCAAACAAAAGAAAGTAGTATTGTAGTCAATGTTGATAACAATTTTTCAGATGCGCCGCCTAATGCTCAAATACAAAATCTTTCAAATTATATGATTGTCTCAGATAATTTTCCTATAGTTTGTGTTTTTTCTGACGATAAAAAAGTTGAATATGTAGAAATATATATAGACAATGTTTTAGTTAAAAGAGTTGATGATGTTAATAACATGAATTATTATGTATACAATTGGAATACAGAAGAATACACAAATGGTGTTCATAGTATAATGTTGAAAGTATATGATAGTATAGGACAAGTAAGTTACGATTTTTTTGAAGTTATTGTCAACAATCAAATTTCTCAAAGTGAGACATTTAAAGAAAACGAAATTGTTATTACTCCTAACCCGTTTAGAATTGGAAATGAAGAAGTTAAAATTAAGTTAAAAAAAATGGATACACAAAATAGTAATAAAATTAAAAAAGTTGAAATTTATAATTTATCTGGCTGCATTGTTAAAAGTTTAGATTTAAGACAAGAAGGGGATGATTTTGTAGCAGTTTGGGATGGAAAAAATTTTGTAGGAGATAGTGTAAAAAGTGGAATATACATATGTCGTATTGTGATGGACAAAGAAGTATCTTATAAAAAAATTGTTGTCATAAAATAGAAAACAGAAATTTATGAAAATTTTTTAAAAAAGGAAAAATAAAAAATGAAAAAAAATTATCTTTCAGTTTTTTATTTTGTAGTTTTTATAAACATTTGTTTGTTTGCTAATATCACTACTTTTTTTGATGCAGGATTTGATGCAAGAACTTTAGGTATGGGAGATACATATTGTGCAAATTCTGATCTTGCTTCAGGTGTGTTTTTAAACCCTGCTGGAATCACAAATATAAAAAAATTTCAGATTTCTGGTATGTATAACTCAACTGTTCTGGATACAAAAAGTTATTTTTTAAGTGGTGTTTATGATTTGTTTTTTTTGAAAATTGGTTTAGGTATTGCACAAAGACGAATTGATGGTATTGAAAAAACAGATGGCAACAATGTTTTAGGGAATATTAGTTATACTGATAGTGTGTATTCAGTTGTAGTTGCTAAAAAATTTACTTCTTTTATTTCGTTAGCATTAAGAATAAAAGTTTTGTCTCAACAAATAGATACTTTTTCTATGAACGGGTTTACTTTAGATTTAGGTGGGATGTTAAATTTAAAATTTATATATTTTGGAATATTATTAGATAACATATCTTTTTCTTCAATGAAAGGAAAATCTTATTGGGGTAGTGAAAATGTTCAAGAAACTATACCTTTTAAGATAAGAATAGGAAATAGAATTAAACTACCTATTTTAACACCAGCAGTAGATTGTGAATTTGTGCCATCAGATATGAATCCTATAAGAATTTATTTTGGTATTGAGAAATGGATTAACAATATGTTTGCGTTAAGATGCGGAGTAAAAAAACAAGATTGGGAAAACGAGACAATTTTTAATGGCTTCTCTTCAGGTCTTACTTTGAGAATAACAAGATTTAATTTAGATTATTCTTTTGTGAATTATCCAGTTTTTGGTTTTTCGCACTATTTAATGTTTTCTGTAAATTTTTAAAAGAAAAAATAGAAAAAAATTTTAAAAGAAAGGAGGAATAAAAAATAAATGAAAAAAATAATAACTACAATCCTAATAATAAGTATGTTCATATGGTGGGTACCTAAGTCATTGTATGCTGAAGAAACTGAAAATGTGAGTTTAGGTCCTACAGAAACTGCGGTATTATTATCGGTTGTTTTTCCTGGGCTTGGACAAATATATAATAAACAAACAACTAAAGGTATAGTGTTAAGCGGTATTGGTGCAGTCTCTTTGTTAGGATCTATAATAATGTACAATGTTGCAAATAAAACATATAAAGATTATGAAAAAAAAGGTGACCCAAATGATAGTCTGTATGATACTTATTTATCACAAATTATGATGACAAATATATTTTTAGGCGTGTATACTGTCGTATGGGGATATAGTATTATTGATGCATATTTAGGTGCTTCAAAAAAGAAAGTTAGTTTTAACATTTTACCTTACAAAAATGGTGTTATGTTAGTATATACAAAAACTTTCTAAATTCTAAAAAAGAGGAGGGTAATTAAAAAATGAACCAAAAATATAAAAAAATCAATAAAATGTATAAATTAAAAGAAGTAATGTTGTTATTTGTGACTGTGTGTTTTATGTTCAGTTGTGCTGCTAAAGATAGAATCTCTTCACCTACAACACCTACGCAATATACTCTTACAGTAGTAGTTAATCCACAAGGAGCTGGTAGTGTAACACTTAGTCCAACTGGTGGTAGTTATGCTGCAGGTACAGTAGTAACATTGGTTGCTACTGCTAACGCAGGGTATACGTTTTCAGGATGGTCAGGTGATTTGACTGGTACATCAAATCCTGCGACAATTATTATGGATTCTAACAAAGTTGTAGTAGCGAACTTTACTCAGAGTGGTGGCGGTGGTGGAGGTGCTACTACTGTTATTTTTGCAGATTCAGGTGCAATAGGATTTGTTGGTGTGTATTATGGTGGAGGTACTCAATTTGCTATAGATTTAGATTATACAGATTATAAAGAAGGTAGTTCTTCTATGAGAGCAGATGTTACAGGTGCAGTTAGTGGTTGGGGTGGGTGGTATGTAGAAGAAGGCGGCCCCGGTGGGACAGAAACTGCTGATATGTCTGCATATAGTAATGGATATCTAAAATTTTGGGCAAAGAGTCCTATTGTTCTTCAAATTAGTGTTTTGTCAATTAATCAAAATCCTGACACTGCTAATTCAAAAATTCTTTTAACAGGAACTAATTCCTACGGTTTTGTTGCAGATAACGAATGGCATGAAGTTTCTATACCATTATCAGCATTCAAAAATGCAGATCCTAATCTTGATTTTTCAAGAATTTCTACATATTTTAGTGTAGCAGTTATTGGTGATACTGGTGGTGCTAAATCTTTCTGGATAGACGATGTTCGTTGGACATCTCAATAAAGGATAAGATACAAACACCTAACTTAGGGAAGGAGACGGGGTAATATTAAAAATGAACTTTTTGCCCCTCCCTTCCCTAAAATATATAACTATGAATATACTAAGAAAGTTATTAATAGTTATTTTTTCGGGTATAAATTTAAATTTGTTCTCTTTAACAATACCGGTTGGAAAAGGTAGTTATACTGACGTTCTTCCATTAGGAGAATCTGCTCCTCAATCTACAATGTATAAAACTGAAAAAGTTACTTCTCCAATACCTGCTAATGATTGGTGGAGTAGTGTTGTATCAGATAAATGGTCTTTTCCTCATTTTGCATTTCCGTTTTCGTTTGATTTTGATCCCCATAGTCAATATGGTGTAATTTTTACAATAAATTATCCTAATGAGTTAACGTATACAAGTTCTGATATTTTTGGTAGTCATAGTAATAGTGGTCTTATGAAAGTTAGGGTTAAAAAAATTAATGGAGATTATATTCATCCTGAAGATGTAAGATTAGATTCTTTTGGAGATTTCCATATAAGTGTTTTTGTGAAAGATAATAATTCAAATGAGTATTATAAAACAACTTATGGTCATGGGTTATGTTTTGTATATTTTGAATTTTCTAATGGAATAGATAGTGTTGAGATAGAGTTTTCTGCTGATATCCAAGGGTTTAATAGAAATACACAGAATGAATCAAGAATTAATCAGTATCCTTATACTGAAATTTTTGTTGACAACATTGGTATAGAAGTTATAAAAAATCCGAGGACATATTATGGATTCTATTTCTCAGAAGACACAAGAGTTTTAAGAATATCTCAAAGTCCACCAGTGTTGTCCATAAGATTTACAGGTTCTGATAAATTTTTGTCTATAGGAATTCTTACTTCAAGACAAGATTTGGATTTTTTTTATAACTATGCTTACAGTTTTGTAAGTGATACAAAAGTAGAGTGGTCATATAATGAAACTAATAACGAAGTAATTACAAATTTTCAAGTTCATACTACATCAAAACGGTTTAATCAACAGAATACACTTTTAGCGTTGTTTCCGCATCAGTGGAAAAATTTGAATTCAGGTAATATGTTGTATGGCAAAGAATATACTACACTTCGAGGAAAAATGAAAGTATCAGAAGGTAATAGTTTTTCTGTAAAAAACAGGTTCTTCGGTATACTACCATTTCTGCCAAATATGGTAAATACAAGTCAAAGACAACATATATATCAACTGTTAAATTCTGAGAAAGATACTTTATTAGAAGGACCTTCTGAGGATGATGATAATACATATTCTACTGCAAAAAGAGTTGCTAAAGTTGCAGAAATGATTTCTGTAGCAGACCAAGTTGGAGATGTATCTACAAGGGATTATTTGATTACAAGATTAAAGAATGTTTTAACCAACTGGTTTACGTATACAGAAGGAGAAAAAGAGCTGTTTTTTTATTATGATAAAAACTGGGGTGGTCTGATAGGATATAACCCGGCATTTGATTCTGAAAATTTTACTGACCAACATTTTCATTATGGATACATAATATACGCGTCTGCTATTTTAGGATTGTATGACAAGAGTTTTGTTAACGATTATGGCGGTATTGTAGAAATGTTGATTAGAAACTGTGCTTCGCCATACAGAAACGATCCTTTATTTCCTTTTCTTAGAACGATGGATCCGTACGAAGGACATTCATGGGCTAACGGTTTTGCAAGAGGTTATGATGGTAATGATCAAGAATCTACTTCTGAGGCAATGAATTTTTGGACTTCTGTTATTCTTTGGGGATTGGTTACAGGAAACACAACATATAGAGATTTGGGTATTTGGGGATATACTACTGAATATTCAGCTATACGAGAATATTGGTTTGATATAGATAAAGATATATATCCATTATTTCAAAGATGTTTAGTATCTATAGTTTTTGGTGGTAAAGCTACACACGCAACTTATTTTTCTGCTCAACCTGAATGTATACATGGAATACAATTTATACCTGTACATGGTGGGTCGTTTTATTTAGCATACGATATAGATTATGCAAGAAAAAATTATGATGAAATAGTTTTTGAAAATAATAATCAACCAGAAGATGAAGTTGGATGGCATTCTATAATTTGGAGATTCCAATCTCTATTTGATGCTCCTTCTGTATTACAAAAATATCATGAAGATCCACTTTGTTTAAACGATGGTGATAGTTGGACATCTTTGTATTACTGGTTAAACAACATGAATTATTTAGGTAGGGTAGCTTCTAACAAGGTGTATAGTGATTATAGTGTATATGGTGTGTTTGATGGGTATGATGGTGTGAGGAAGTATGTAGTATATAATTTTGATAGTTCGAGCAGAGTGGTAAATTTTTATGATGTTAGCGATGGTAATTATTTAGGTAGTTTAGTAGTAGGTGGGTATAGTATGTTAGTGAGTAGTAGTTTAGTAGATATAGTAGAACCTGATATATTGGATATAAGTTTGATTGAAGGTAGTAGTGTGTATGGTAAGGTGGAGATACAGGTAGAAGTTAGAGATAATGTAGGGATAGATAGAGTAGAGTTTTACATAGATGGTAATTTAGTTAGTATAGATAATGAGTATCCATACGAGTATGTATGGGATAGTAGTGGATATAGTGTAGGGGAGCATATAGTGAAGGTAGTAGTTTATGATGTTAATGGTTTAAGTAGTTATAGAGATGTAAGGGTTAATGTTGTTAGAGTGTATAAATTAAGTATAAGTGTAGTAGGGATGGGTTATGTTGAAGTTGATCCGTATAAAGAGGAGTATTTATTTAATGAGAGTGTGAAGTTAGTAGCAGTAAGTAGTAGTGGATATATATTTAGTCATTGGTCAGGGGATGTAGTAAGTACTAGTAATCCTATTAATATAGTTATGAACGGAGATAAGAATATAGTATGTAATTTTAGGGAGATTGTTAGTAATGTGAGTTATTATATGTTGAACATAGTGATAGAGCCGTTAGATGGAGGTGAAGTCAAGATGGAGCCTTCCGGCGGAGTATATGAGGTTAATAGTGTGGTGACGTTATATGCTGAAGCGAAAGAAGGATATAGATTTTTATATTGGTATGGAGACATAATTGGTGTGAATAATCCTATAAATATAGTTATGGATAGAGATAAAGTAGTGGTATGCAAGTTTGAGAAGTTGTCAGATGAAGACAATAGGGTATATAGTTATAAAATCAGGAGTTATCCAAATCCGTTTGTGATAGGTAAAGAAGTTTGTGAGATAAGGTTTATGGTAGAAGAAGTGGTAGGAGTTAAAGATATAGAAGTTAAGTTGTATGACAATGCTGGAAGGTTAATAAGGAAGTTAGAAGTAGTAAATAAAGGTGAAAATAGATACATAAGTATATGGGATGGTAAAGATAATGATAACAAATATGTAAAAAGTGGGATATATTTTTGTAATGTAAAATATAAAAATAAAAATAAGTTTGCAAAAATAGTAGGGGTAAAATAATATGAATAAAAATAAATTTTATTTTTTTAAATTTTACTTTTTAATTTTTTTGCTAATAATAAATATGAAACCATTACAAACAGCACCAGTATGGCAACTAGTATGGTCAGACGAGTTTGATTATCAAGGACAACCTGATCCTAACAAATGGAGTTATGATATAGGAGCAGGAGGTTGGGGTAATCAAGAGTTGCAGTATTATACCAATAGATTAGAAAATTGTCGTGTAGAAAATGGTAGGTTGATCATAGAAGCAAGAAGAGAAAATTATGGTGGCGCAGAGTATACTTCTGCAAGAATAAAAACAAGAAATAAAGGTGACTGGTTATATGGTAGGATAGAAGTTAGAGCAAAACTTCCTGGTGGTAGAGGAACATGGCCCGCTATATGGATGTTACCTACAGATAATGTTTATGGAGGTTGGCCTAATAGTGGTGAAATAGATATTATGGAATGTGTAGGATATGATCCATGGAGGGTGCATTTTACAGTACATACTGCTGCGTACAACCATATGTTAGGAACACAAAAAGGTTCGTCTACAGTATTAAATGATCCGCAGAACAATTTTTATACTTATATTTTAGAGTGGTATCCAGATAAATTAGACTTTTATGTAGATAATGTAAAATATTTTACTTTTTACAAAGAAAGTGATGATTATAGAGTGTGGCCATTTAATCAAAGATTTTATCTTATTTTAAACATAGCAGTAGGTGGTACATGGGGTGGAGCACAAGGTGTTGATCCTAATATATTCCCTCAAAGAATGGAAGTTGAATATGTAAGAGTGTATCAGTTAGTAGAGGATCCAAATGTAGTAAGTTTGAATGTATCAGTTAATCCACCTAATGTTGGAGAAGTAATTGTTACACCATATAGTTCTACATATACAATAAATTCACAAGTTCAGTTAGAAGCAAGAAGTACTAATTCTATGTACGAATTTTGCGACTGGAGCGGTGATTTATCTGGAAAAACAAATCCTGTAAATTTAGTGCTAAATAGTAATAAAAATGTCACTGCAAATTTTACAACTTCTGTTTATAAAATTTATGCTAACAAAGTTAGCAGTACGAGTATAAAAGTAGATGGTATTTTAGATGAACGAGAATGGGATTTGAAATACTCTGTTTCAAAAGTTGTATCAGGGAGTTATAATAACACAGCAAAGTTTGATGTTGTTTGGGACGACAAATATTTATATGTTGGAATAGATGTAGTTGATAGTGTGCTTATTTCCCAAGATAGTAGTAACATATGGGAAGACGATTCAGTAGAAATATATATAGATGTTAATCACGACCATAAGCCTTCTTACGATACTTATGATACACAATATATAAAGGGTTATGGTGTATCAAGTTTGTGGGAGAGAAATAATAGGACATCAGGTGTGTTGCATAGTTATCATAGAACACAAAATGGTTATTCAATAGAAATTGGCATTCCATGGTCAAACTTAAATGTTGTGCCAAGTAGTGGTATGGTATTAGGATTTGATATAGGTGTAAACGATGATGATGACGGAGGTGGTAGAGATGGTCAAGCAATGTATGCTGGTATTGTGAATAATTATTTGACTACACAATATTTTGGTGATTTAATCTTAACAATTTCTAGTTCTTCTTATTTACCATCTGAGGAAGAAAGAAAGTTTGTTTTAAATATATCTGTTGAACCAGAAAACAGCGGTGTTGTAATTGTTTCACCATATGGATTTGAGTTTACAGAAGGGACTAAAGTTGATCTCACAGCTATACCAAAAACTGGGTACAAGTTCAAAGAATGGGCTGGTGATGTATCAGAAGAAGTAAATTCTTCAACAATATCTGTGATTATGGATTCTGACAAACAAATTATAGCAAAATTTGAAATATCTATCTCAACAGAGAATAATGTGATAATTAAAACTTTTAATTTAAGTGTCATCGTTGTACCTGAAGGTAGTGGTGAGGTTATTTTAAATCCATCAGGTGGGGTATATACAGAAAATACGCAAGTAATGATACAAGCAAAATCTAATCCTGGATACAAGTTTTTAAGGTGGTCTGGGGATCATTCAGGAACATCGTCTACAGATTTTGTTGTTATGGACAAAGATAAAGTAATAATAGCAAATTTTGAAAAAATAGATGAAAATAAATCTATATTTAACCAAGAACCTTTATGCTTCCCAAATCCTATTAAAGCTGAACAAACAAGTTCTGTTACTATAAAATTTGAACTGAAAAATTTAGATAATAATAAGTATGATATAAAAATAACAATTTTTGATGCTGCAGGTAAGTTAGTAAGAAAAATAAATGTAGAAAGTCAAAATGAAAATGTTTGTAAGATACCATGGGATCTGAAAGATTATAATAACAAACTTGTTCCTAGTGGTGTATATTTTGTTAATATATTAGTGAAAGATAAAACTACAGGAAGAACTGAAAAAAAAATTTTAAAGTTAGCAGTGGTTAGATAAACTAAATTTTTGAGGTGGAAAAAATTATGAAAAATATGCGACGAATTATGATGATAGTATTATCAATTTTTTTATTTTTTAACTTAGGTTTTTGTAAAAAATATCGATGTGGTGTATGTTCTGCTGAAGTAAAACCTGAGTGGGAAGAATGTCCTCGATGTGCTTCTACAGAGTTTGTTGAAGTTGAAGAAACAGAAAAAAATGAACGACAAAAAAGTTCCAGTTCTATTATAGAAAACAAAGTTGCTTTAGGAATAAATTATCCAGGGTTGTCTTTTAAATATGTTTTTAACAAAATGGTTTCTGCAGAAATTAAAATACTAGCATCTGAAATATGTAAAGTTTTTTGTTTACGAGTTAGTAAGTATTTTTGGTTAAGTAAAACATCAAACTTATTTTTATATACTGGAGGAGAGACAGGATATGTGTATTTTAAAACTAAAGATGAAACTATTGAAGGTGATGGAGTTGTGGGAAGTATTTTTTGTGGTATAGAAAAATTTTTGTGGAAACATTTTTCAGTTGAGATAGATATAGGTCCAACAATGGTTTATATAAAAGATAAAAATTATGAACAAACAGAACAAAGTTTTGATTTTGTTGTTAACTTGGGGATAAATATATATTTTTAACAAAAATTTTGTCAAAAAAGAGGTTATAATAAGTGATGAAGAAAAAATTTAAACAATTATTATTAATATGTTTATCAGTTATTATATTTTCAAAAACAATGTTGTTTGGAGAAATAGGTATTGGGCTACCTTCTATAATTGATAAAAAAGTTGAGAATTTACAAAAAAAAGTTTCTAAAATTATAAAACCACAAGAAGTAATAAAAATCGAAATTTTACCTTCAACATATGTGGTTGTATCTTTGAATCAACAAGTTAGGTTTGAAGCTAAAGGAATAGATAAAAATAATAACATTATACAAATATCGCCACAATGGTCAGTAGAAGGTGGTATCGGAATAATTGACAACTATGGTGTGTTTACTGCTACTTCTATAGGTAGAGGATATGTTAAAGCTTTATTTAATAATATATTTGCTAAATCAGAAGTTATTGTTGTATCATCCACTTCTAACATAAATGTACCTCCTACAAAACCTATGATTTCTGGTAAAACAAAAGTACTTGTTAATTCTGAAGAATTGTTTTCGTTTTATTCTGAAGATGCTGATGGAGATAGATTTTATTTTATTATCGACTGGGGTGATAATAATATGTCTACTACAACTTATGTTTCCTCTTTATTATCAGTAAGTCATATCTACCAGTCAACCGGTGTATATAGTATAAAAGCAAAAGCTGTAGATGAAAAAAATAATCATTCAGAATGGAGTAATGAATTTGTTGTAGAAGTTGTTCAAGAAGAGACAAAGTTGTTGTATAAATTAAATGTTGATATAACACCTTCAGGAGCAGGATATGTAAATATACAACCATTAAAAACTGAAGGGTATAAGGATGGAGAAATTGTTACACTTACTGCTTATGCAAACACTGGGTTTGTGTTTTATAAATGGGAAAAAAATGGAACTGAAATTTTACAAAATCCTATACAAATTGAAATCAAAGAAGATACATCTGTTACGGCTGTATTTATAAGCAGTGGTTCTATAGGACAAATGTGTCAATTAGCAATTCTTGTAGGACCTGCAGGTGCTGGAAATGTTATAACTAATCCTCAAGGAATAAATTTTCCGTTAGGCACAGAAGTAACTCTGTATGCAGTTGCCAACAGCGGATATAAATTTAGTAATTGGTCTGGTGATATTTCAGGGACACAAAATCCAATAAACATCACTTTAGATTCAGACAAAGTTGTTGTGGCGAATTTTGTGTTAGCTGATAAGTACAAGTTAAATATTAACATATCGCCATATGGCGCTGGTTATGTAGAAATACAACCTTTTTCTTCAGACAATACTTTTGTAGAAGGGACTACAATCACATTACGTGCGTATTCTAATAGTGGATATAGATTTAGAAACTGGTCCGGAGATATAAGTGGTACATCTTCAGTTGTTCAAATAGTTGTTACAAAAGAAATGTATATAACAGCAAATTTTGAAGAAACATCTAATGGTGGAACAAGTTATTCTGTAAATGTAACTGTATCTCCCCAGAATGCTGGTTATGTTGAATTAAATCCTATCGGTGGTGTGTATCTTGAAAATACACAGGTTGTTTTAACTGCTGTTTCAAATCCAGGATATGTTTTTACAGGGTGGACTGGAGATATTGTTTCAAGTGCTAACCCTATAACTATAATTGTTAATTCAAACAAAAATATAATCGCTAATTTTGAACAACAAATAATGTATAATTTAATTGTAGATGTGTATCCATATAATAGTGGTGAAGTACAGTTTTCAACTCCAGGAGTGATGTTCCCTGCTGGAACAAAAAATACATTGACAGCTGTGCCATATAATGGATATGGATTTCTTATGTGGTTAGGTAATGATATTTATAGTAAGGACAATCCATATGAGGTTATAGTTGATAAGCATATTTATTTAAAAGCATATTTTATTCGTACTTCTGAAGGAATTACCTTTAATGTATATAGTGATCAAGGAACAGCTGGGTTTATCGGTGCTTTTAATAATGCATCAAGTTTTAGTATTGCACAAGATAATAGTGTATATATTGAAGGATCATATTCGATGAAGGCTACCATATCATCAAACCTTGAGGAAAGCTACGGAGGATGGTATGTAGAAGAAGGTGGTCCTGGAGGTAGTGAAACAAGAAATATGTTAGGTTATAGCGAAGGATACCTCAGGTTCTGGCTTAAAACACCAGTTGCAAGTAGTCAGATTGTAGTAGGGATTCTTTCATCTAATTTGTCGCCAGATACAGCAAGGTCAAAACTTACTTTAGATAAATATGGGTTCATATCAGATAACACTTGGCGTGAAGTATTTATTCCGTTAGAAGATTTTGTAAATAAAGAACCTAATTTAGATTTTTCTGTTATAAATGTATTTTTTAGCATATCAGTTGTTGGTCCTACATATGGGGAAAAGAATTTTTGGGTTGATAATGTGAGATGGACTACAGGAGAAAATGATACACCTCCATCTGTGTATATACAAAATTTGACAAATGGAACTACTGTTTCTGGAACTGTAGAAATTATTGCTGTTGCTAACGATGACAAAGATATAACTAAAGTAGAGTTTTATATTGATGAAGAACTTAAATTTACTGATACAACATCACCTTTCTCATACTTATGGTATACTACTTCTACTACTAACGGTTATCACAATATTAAAGTAAAAGCGTATGATACTATATTACAATCAAGTGTTGCACAAGTAGGAGTTTATGTAAACAATATCTCAGATGATAATCCTCCAACCGTTGCAATAACAAATCTTCAAAACGGTTCAACTGTTCAAGGAACTATAAATGTAGAAGTTTCTGTTTCTGATGATAAAGGTGTATCACAAGTAGAGTTTTATATATATAATGTTTTACAATATACTGACTATACATCACCATTTAGTTGGGTATGGTTTACAACAAATACAACCAATGGTTGGTGTGTGTTAAAAGTTATAGCTTATGATACAGTAAACCAAACTGCTTCAGCTCAAATTAATGTTTATGTAAATAACATAACTTATGTTTTAAATATATACAATGATAACGGTATAAGTGGGAACGATATATACACATGGTCAGACAATAATTTAGGAAGTTTTGCTGATACTTATGATTCTACAGCACCTGAAGGTAGTAAATCTTTTATGACAAACACAAACAATGGTAGTTGGGCTGGTTGGGGTGTAATCTACACACCTAATAAAGCAAACTTGTCTCAATTTAATGGTGGATGGCTAAAATTCTGGGTTAAAACACCAGTTAATCTTAAAGTAGAAATAAGAGATACTACATCTCGTGGACCACGATATATAAATCAATATGGATGGGACGGTACAAATACTTGGCAGGAAATAACCATTCCTTTGTCTGATTTTGGACCAGTTGATTTTGCTAATATTGAATATCCTTTTATGATTACTTGTGAGACACAAGCAGTATTTTATATTGACGATGTCAGATGGTTAAAATAAAAAAGGTTTAATCTTTAATTATCTTACCTTAGTTTTTTCAATCGTTAAGTCAAAAGTAGTTCACACTTTTTGTATTTTTTTATTCTTTTAAAAATAAATTTTTATAATTTGTTGAAATTTTTGTTTTAATTTACTATTTATTACACTATGAAAAAATTGTTAATAATTATAACAAGTATATTTTTTATAAACATCAGTATTATCTTAAGTGAAACTAAGAATAAAAAAGAAAAAAGTGTTTTTGCTGGGTTACCAAAAGGATACTATGCTGCAATTGTTACAGATTTTGGTACAATAGTTTTTGAACTTTATGAAAAACAAGCACCTAAAACTGTGAAAAATTTTGTTGACTTAGCTTTAGGGAAGAAAAAATGGGTTGACCCATATACAGGTAAAAAAGTTAAAAAAAGATTTTATGATGGACTTATATTTCATCGTGTGATACCAAATTTTATGGCACAGACTGGCTGTCCAAAAGGTGATGGCACTGGCGGGCCTGGATACGAGTTTGAAGACGAGTTTTATGAGGGATTAATTTTTGACAGGCCAGGCCGTGTTGCAATGGCAAACCGCGGTCCTAATACTAATGGATCACAGATATTTATTACTGTTGTTCCAACACCATGGCTTAATAAAAGACACACAATTTTTGGACAAGTTGTTAAAGGACTTGATGTTGTAGAAAAAATTGTTTCAGTACCGAGGGATTTTCGTGATAAACCTTTGTCACCAGTATATATTAGGAAAGTTTTAGTAAAGAGAATTAAGTAAAGGAAACTAGGAGTGAACAGATTGCATAACTTTTGTAATTGTGAACTTTTGCTTTATTTACAAAAACGATGCCAAAGTGTTGCCCTACAAATTTTTTTCAAAGACAAAATAAATAGCTTGGTTTGCAAAAAGCAAAAACAAATTGTGTTTGCAGAACTTTACCCTCGTTTTGACAGTTATTTCGCAAAAATTGCTTTGCTATAATACAAAGCAAACATAGTAAAATATAAACCTAACAATATTTTATCAATAAAAAGGCTAGCCATTTTTTTTCCAACAACCAAACCATGAATGTATGATCCTGTAGTAAAAGCGAAAGAGTTTAGTCGTTGATGGAACTAAGCGAAGGTATTATAGAGTATCTCGTGGTAGTTTATGGTATGGAGAGATTGCCAGTGCAGATTGTTGTGGGTGTAATCTGAAATGTGTATTTTGTTGGAGCAATTACCCAAGGGATAATCCTGACAAGTGCGGTAAATTCTATACACCTGAAGAAGTTTTTAACTCTTTAGTTTGGTGTGCTAAAAAACATAGTTATAACCAGCTAAGGATAAGTGGTAATGAAGTAACAATTGTAAAGGAACATATGTTTGAATTGTTAGAACTTGTTGACAAAACTGAATATTTGTTTATTGTTGAAACAAGTTTTCAAACCTCACAGGAGCAAAACCTGAAAGGATTTAATCTTCAGCTACAAGCATTACAAAATCTTGTTTTATATGATGTAACTTGTTGGCCACGTATTGTTACATCATTTAGTCCAAAAGAAAATTTTATTAAACTCAAAAAAATTATTTCTGAGATTGATAGAAAACTTGCAGAAGAAATTGAAATAGAAGACATCTTCCTTCTACCGCATGTTAAAGAACGACTCAAGAAAGCAAATATAAAACCTTTTACCTACTATAAAACCATAGAATTAGCTAAAAGGGAAGAGTGTAAATGATTTACAAAAGTAAACAGGAAATTAGAAGAAAAATTTGGCAAACACTTGAAGATGAAAACATTGCAGATTTCCCTAGACCTTGCTTTGACAGAATACCAAATTTTGTTGGTTCCAAAGAAGCATCAGAAAAAATTAAAGAAATACCTGAATTTAAAAAAGCAAAATGTGTATTTTGTGCTCCTGACTTTGTGTTAAAAAGAATTAGAGAAATTGTGTTAGAAGAGGGCAAAATACTCGCCGTTGCTTTACCGCATATGACCGGTTTTGTAGAGATAACTGAAAAGAAGAAAATCAAAGAAGCAACAAGTATTGGTGGGTTTAAAAAATATGGAAAACCGTTACAGACAAAAATAGATTTATTTGTCCAAGGTAGTGTTGCAGTCGATGAATTTGGTAACCGGCTCGGTAAAGGTACTGGTTACGGAGATAAAGAGTGGTACTGCCTTTATGAAAAGGGAGTAATCTCGCCAAATGTAAAAATTGTTACTATTGTTCATGATAAACAAATATTAGATGATTTTTCATACCTTGCTGAACCTACAGATAGAAAGGTTAACTATATAATAACTCCTAAATATGTTTATTCCGTAGCAAATCTATAGATGAAGTATTCGGATATTAACCAGGCGGTTGTTGGTTTAAGCCCAGCCTGGGGAGAGTGTTTCTATAGTTTTTAATATCATAGTTTTTAATATCTATTATAAATTGATAACACACCGATGGTAAAACTAAACAAAATTGTAGATAAAGATATAGCAGAAATTTATGCTAAATTAGAATTTTTTAATCCAGGTGGTAGTGTAAAAGATCGTATAGCATTGGCAATGGTTGAAGATGCAGAAAAAAAAGGTATATTAAAACCAGGCGCAACTATTGTTGAACCAACTTCAGGAAATACTGGGATTGGTTTAGCAATGATATGTGCAGTAAAAGGATATAGATGTATTATTACGATGCCTGAATCAATGAGTTTAGAAAGGGTATATATTTTAAAGTCGTATGGAGCAGAAGTTGTTTTAACGTCTGCTATTGAAGGTATGCAAGGTGCGATAAAAAAAGCAGAAGAGATTGTCAAAAAAACAAAAAATAGTTTTATGCCACAACAGTTTGAAAATCCGGCTAATCCTGAGATACATCGTAGGACTACAGC
>Ga0197143_1000284_pt1 | contig 59377 bp, 60 predicted proteins | sample GBS70_MetaG_FD_148603 | JGI IMG/M metagenome (GOLD analysis project Ga0197143, IMG submission 148603) | Sediment microbial communities from Great Boiling Springs, Gerlach, Nevada, United States - GBS 70_MetaG | ecosystem: Environmental > Aquatic > Thermal springs > Hot (42-90C) > Sediment...
ATAGCATTTCCTTCTCCCGGGTAATAGGAATCTGAAAGGACGAGAAATCCGTCAGCATTGGTTGAGACTTCTATAGACACTTTGTGGACTGAGCAGTGGATAATTTTTACTCTGCTTTCAGCAGTTAAAAGAGTAATTTCTGGAAAATTTTCTGAAAGATAGAGGACTTCTTCCGGGTCAAATTCGTTATTTCTGAGCGCAGAAATAATCCACTTTTCGTCGGCTCTCTGGACATTTGTTATGAAGAATGCCCTCGAAAGGTAATCGGTGATTTTATATATCCTTGCAAATTTTAAGTGAATGAGAACGGCTTCCTCATCTACCTTTGCATTGGACCATGGGTTGAGATAGATGGATTTCACATTGAGGAGTTTTATGGAGACCTCTGAAAAAGTGGTGCTGTTTTTTGAGAGTTTTTTGGAAGGATTTTTGATTTTTTGCTTTGTTGAATAATTAACTTTACAGTGTGGGGGGTTCTCAAATTGAAAGAGGAAAAGGAAATAGGGGAATGGAAGAAAAACCAGAAATAAATTCAAAACAAAACCCCTTAAAATTAAACCCGGGGTTTTTCAGAGAGCACTTTGGTTGACACTTCTGAAAAAATACGGCTATTTTTTGAGGGATTTTTGATTTTTTGACAGGAAGTCACAAAATTATAATAACTCCCCACCATGTATTGGTATCAAATTTATTTTTTATTCCTCCTCCTGTTTTTTGCGGGGTTTCCTGGGTTTGCGGGGTTCTTCGCACACATAAACTTTCAAAGTTTTGGTATAAATAGTTACCATCTCTGTGAAAATGCTTATTAAAAGATCAGTGAAAGTGAATTTATCTTCAATCTTAATTGCTGAGCCTGCTGGAATCAATAAGAGGTCTCTGACTGTTGTTTCATCATTGATTGGCACAAGTCCCCATAATGCATACCATATTTTTCTTGACGAAACTTTTTCGCATTTGTGATGTCCCGCAATGGTAAATTTCTTTTCAGGAGGAGCCATTACTTTTGTTGTAAAACATCCCGTACACAGGAAGGCTATTGTTACACCGATTGCGACACTTTTCTTCATCATTTTTACCTCCTTGAATTTTTGACTAAATGGTAATCCATGGAAAATAAAAAATCGATAAGAAATCGATTTTTCAGAGGGTACAACATCCTTTATTTACATATTGAAGGGGATTTTTCGTTTTAATAGCGTAATCTCAAAGGAAAATAAAGAAAATTATTTGCAAGGAGAAAAAAATTTTAATATGATTTTACAAAACGGGGCGTAGCGCAGTGGAAGCGCGTCCGGTTCGGGACCGGAAGGTCGGCCGTTCAAATCGGCTCGCCCCGAGTTAATTGTTTATATGGGCAACCGTCTCGATGTGTATACAGTGGTAGTAAATCCCCTTGCCACCAACTGTCATATTTTATACGATTTAAATACAAAAGACGCGGTAGTTTTTGACCCGGGAGGGGATGTGGATGAAATTTACCTTGAGATCGGTAGATTGAACTTGAATGCAAAAATGATCCTTTTGACCCATGCTCATGTTGACCATGTGGCTGGGGCAAAAGAGCTCAAAGACCTTCTCAAATGTCCGATAGGGATGCATCCTGCAGAAAAATTTCTTCTAAAAACTGCACCCATTCAAGCTCCCCTTTTTGGAATGTCCATTTTTCGAACCCCTCAGATTGATTTTTACATAGAAGATGGACAGGAGATAGGGGCAGGGAGCATAAAACTTAAAGCCCTCCACATTCCAGGACATTCTCCTGGAAGTCTTTGCTTTTATTCTCCTCCAATACTTATTTCTGGGGATGTGCTTTTTCAAGGTTCCATTGGAAGGACAGATTTACCGGGCGGAGATTATGAGAGTTTGATAAGGGGAATTAAGGAGAAGATATTCACTCTTCCGGACGACACCGTTGTATATCCTGGACACGGTCCATCAACAACTGTAAGGGATGAGAAGTTTTACAATCCTTTCTTCGCGGAGTGAGAATCCGATAAAAATGTACTGTACATATAGATCATTACCGGGTTGTAAGTGTTCCGTTTTTATTTTTTGGCGAAAGGGATGTGTGGATAAATTGGAATTATTTTATCAAGTATAATCAAAGCGCTTTCTGAAAAACCTTTGGTTTAATTTTAAGGGGTTTTGTTTTGGATTTATTTCTGGTTTTTTTCTTCTGTATTTTTTCTCCCATTTCCCTATTTCCTTCTCCTCTTTCCCCTCTCCCTTCCATTTTTCCTCTCTTTTTTCTTTTCTCACCTTCTTTAATCTCTATATTTATGGTCCATTTGCCATAATTTTCAGGTTTATGAAGTGCTTCCCTCAATATATGCCTGTAAACCCTTTTTACCACTTTTTATGTAAAGATGATATACTACCCCCGGCAGGAAAAAAAGGTTTTCTTTTATCTCCTTAACTATCCTCCAAAACAAAAATCAAATGTCAAGTGTCAAAAAATCAAAAATCCTCCAAAAAACTCTCAAAAAATAGTCCCCGCTTTTTCAGAGGTCTCTCAAAGGGAAGAACGCTACATCTTTTTACCTTCGGGAGGAGGGATTTCAATTTTTCGTAAGGTCTATTTCCGTTCATATATCTTCCGAAGTGTGCTCTCTTCAGGTTATAGATATAAATTCACCTTACGGCATTGTTTAAAAATTTTTCTTCCACTTATCTCATTTAACCCAAATTTCCAACTCCCCACTGGTAACAATGTATGTGGGTTTCTACAATTTATATTTAATTTTAAAATAAGTTGAAAAAGAGGACGTGTTGACGGAAAAACTCCAGGTATAAAATCCAGAAGCTGAGTTTGAATGTGCTGGAGAAATTCTGAGAGTCAGGGAATACTGTAACCTCCGCGGATTATGGAAGGGATAGTTTATTCGATTGCTTTGAGGAGCATACTTAACAAACTTTCGTAAGAGAACCCGAAGGCGTTTCCAATCTTTACGGATTCTTTATCAGGAGAAGATAGGTCGGGAAGGGGGTCGGTTTCTGTTAAAAACACATTCCCCTCTTTTCTTTGAAAACGGAAAAGCACAAACCCTCTGAAATGGTATTTCTCCGACAATTCTTCTATGAACCCTTCAAACACACCTTCTTCCTTTTTGCTAAGGATTTTCAATGGACTTCTTTTTGTCAGTCTTTTGTGGGGACTAAAAACTCCTCCGATTTTTTTCTTCTGCGGGCAGAAGGCGTAAAGAAAATATATGAATCCTTCATCGCCATCTATTTTCAGGTTGGGGAATGTCTCTTTTTCTTCAAGAAATTTTGAAATGATTTCTGAGGGAGAAAAAGCCCTTTTTATACCCAGCCTTTCAACCTCTTTTGCTATTCTTATCCACTCCCTTTTATCTCCAGAGGTTTCAAATGGTAGAAAAGCTACTTCTTCGGTGAGGATTTTCTGTTCCATGGTGAAAGGGATTTCCTCTTTTTCTAATCCTTTTAGTGAGACGCCGAGTTTTTCATAATGCCTTACAAAAGGAGGTTTTTTATCAGGTGAAAGTTTGAGGTAGAACAACTCCATTATCTCTCCTCAAACCTTTTAATGAGTTCTTCAATGCTTTCCTCCGTGTCGGATTTTCCTTTAGACCCCGAAGGAATTAGAAAAATTGAGGGGTCAAGTTTCTGAACATTTTCCCATTCTTTAAAAATTAGGTACCCCTTTCCCTCAGGGTCTGAAAATTCGAACCTGTCCGGGAAAAATTTCTCTCCGTCCTTAACTGTAAAACCTGTAAATTTTGTATCATAGACCTTTTCTTCTTTTATGTAGATGAATCTCACCGGAAGGAAGCTGTTTTTATTAACCCAGAACTGGTTTACTTCAAGGAATCCATCTCTGGCACCTATGGAATAAGAAATTATTCCCCTTTCTTTTTCTCTGGTAAAGGCGACTGTGGAGGTATCGATTCCAAATTTTTCAATTCTGTATTCCTGAGAGAAAAAGAGGAGGTTCAAAATTTCGGGGAGATATCCAAAAGAGGTTGTGAGGGGAATTTCTTTATTTCCAGCGATTCTGACTGTTCTTCCTTTATTTTTTATAATTATTTCCTTTCCACCAGGAAGTAGGGTTTCCACTCTGAAGTTTTCACCATCAAGAACGAGTTTTATCTCAAATTTTACCTCTGCATTCATGATCGTCCTTTCGCCTCCTCCATTTATAATAACCGGTGATTTGAAGTGGATAATTTTTTCAGAGCATTTTTTCAAAATCGATGGAGCTGGAAGGATGTAAAGGGGATTGAAAAGAAGGGAAAAGACGAAAAATTTCATCAAATTTTTTCTTCTTTCTCCTCTTCCACTCCTACTTCAAAATCTTCCCACTTAAGGTCTGCAGTGGAAGCAACGCCTCTTATTCTTAAAGCGAGGTCATCTGGATTTGTGGCATTTTTCATTGCTTCTTCGTAGGTAATAAGCCCTCGGGTGTATAGAGAAAGAAGGGACTGGTCAAAGGTCTGCATTCCATATGTAGTGTACCCTTTTGCTATTATATCCCTTATTTCTTTTGTCCTGTCTTTATCTAAAATGCATTCTCTGATAAGGGCAGTGTTTATCATTACTTCTACCGCAGGAACCCTTCCTTTTTTATCCGCCCTGGGAATAAGCCTCTGTGATATAACCCCTTTCAAAACAGAAGCAAGTTGAATTCTTACCTGCCTGTGTTGATGAGGAGGGAAGACAGAAATGATTCTGTTGATAGTCTCGGTTGCGTCAAGGGTATGAAGGGTTGAAAGGACAAGGTGCCCTGTTTCGGCAGCAAGGAGTGCTGTTTCTATTGTTTCTTTGTCTCTCATTTCTCCCACCATTATTACATCGGGGTCTTCTCTTAAAGCAGCCCTCAATGCCTGAACAAAAGAAGTTGTGTCTGTGCCAACTTCTCTTTGATTTATTATGCTGTATTTATCTCTTAAAAGATATTCAATCGGGTCTTCAATGGTAATTATGTGTTTTTTAGCCCTGCTGTTTATATGGTCGATCATCGAAGCGAGGGTTGTGGACTTACCAGAACCCGTAGTTCCTGTAACAATTATAAGTCCCCTTTCTTCCATTGCCAATTTTTCAACTATTTTGGGCAGGTTTAATTCCGCAATTGTAGGGACACCCATGGGAATTGCTCTGAACACGGCGCACAAAGTTCCTCTTTGTTGAAAGACGTTTACCCGGAACCTTCCAAGTCCTGCTACTCCATATGCCATGTCAAGGTCCTTTTCCTTCTTGAATTTCTCTTTTTGCATCGGACTCATAATTCCGAAAAGCATTTTTTCTACTGCTTCAGGCGAAAGCTTTCCGATTTCAGGTTGGGGAACAAGTTCGCCGTGGATGCGGAAGATGGGGGGTAAGCCCGCTTTCAAATGGATGTCAGAAGCCTTTTTCTGAAGAGCCAGTCTTAATATGTCATTTAGCTCCATCGCCTCTCCTTAGTCCTAACTTTTCAATTATGGCATTTTCAAGTTCTTTTCTCAATTTTTCATTTTCTTTAAGGACCTTCCTCAGGTTGTCCCTGCCCTGAGCAAGTCTTTCTCCTTTATACGAAAACCATGCCCCGCTTTTCTCAATTATTTCGTGTTCTACTCCAAGGTCTATGATTTCTCCCTCTTTTGATATCCCTTCTCCATAAAGGATGTCAAATTCCGCTTCCCTGAAGGGGGGCGCAAGCTTGTTTTTTACCACTTTTACCTTTACCCTGCTTCCTATTATGGTATCTCCTTCTTTGATGGGATTTGTTTTCCTTATATCAATTCTTATTGAGGCATAATATTTCAAAGCATTTCCTCCCGTGGTTGTTTCAGGATTTCCAAAAAATGTCCCTATCCTTTGTCTCATCTGATTGATGAAGATTACTATTGCATTTGACTTGTGAATTGCTCCTGTAAGTTTTCTTAGAGCCTGAGACATTAATCTTGCCTGTGCTCCCATTGTGGCTTCGCCCATTTCTCCTTCAAGTTCGGTTTTTGGAACAAGAGCGGCAACAGAATCTATTACTACTATGTCCACCGCACCGCTCCTGACAAGTATCTCTGCTATGTCAAGAGCCTGCTCCCCATAGTCTGGCTGTGATATAAGGAGCCTTTTGGTATCAACTCCCAATCTTTCAGCGTAATGTACATCGAGGGCATGCTCGGCGTCTATAAACGCAGCTTCTCCATCTGCTCTTTGAACCTCCGCTATTGCGTGGAGAGCAAGAGTGGTTTTTCCAGATGCTTCTGGACCATATATTTCTACCACCCTCCCCCTCGGATAACCTCCTATTCCGAGTGCAAGGTCAACAGAAATAGACCCCGAAGATATTACAGGTATCTCTTTGAGTTTGCCTTCCTCTCCGAGTCTCATAATTGAGCCTTTTCCATATTGTTTTTCAATGACGCTCAGCGCACTTTCAAGTGCTTTAATTTTTTCGTCTTTCTTTTCTTTGGGGGTCATTTTTCTCCTCCTAAAAGCGGAATTTCATAGAGTTTTTCATATTCTGCACCATCGGGGCGAAGTATGCTTTTATATATCACAATAGTCCTCACATCAATATCGGTCCAGAAGGTTTTCCCTTTAAACTCCTTCAAGAACTCTTTTAACCTCTGGGGAGGTTCATCTGATTTTATTCTTGCTATTGTGATGTGGGGGTGATAATTTTTTTCCTCTTTATTGATGCCCACCTTTCTCGCTTCCTCATCAACTTTAAGATGGATTTGTTTCAGAGTTTTTTCTTCCCTTACTCCCAGCCATAAAACTCTGGGTTTGGAAAGATTTGGAAATACCCCTACGTCTTCTATTTTCAGTTTGAAAGGTTTTACTTTAGCCATTACTGGCTCAAGGGCGCAGGCAAGTCCTTCTACGACATCTCTCCCTATTTCACCAAGGAATTTGATGGTGAGGTGGGCTCCTTCGGGTTTTATCCAGGAGACTCCTTCCATGTCGGAATACTGGCTTTTTATTTCTGCTATTCCCTTCTTTACTACCTCTGGAAGCTCTATTGCTACAAAGGTCCTCACTATGTCAATTGTACTCATTTTGGTCTCTCCCCCGTTTTTTTATATCTGAAATAATCTTCAAGGATCTTCCTGTGGTCAAATACTATTTCATCGGGCAAAGAATGTTCGGTAAATACCCTCGCCTCCTTTGCGTCGTCTCTCCCTACGGGATGTCCTTTTGCCCTTGCTATGAAGACAGTGGAAATTGTGTGAAACCTTGGATCCCTTTTTGGATCCGAGTAGACATGAAACTGTTCCACGAGTTCCACATCAAGAGATGTCTCCTCTTTTGCCTCTCTAATCGCACATTCTTCTACACTTTCTCCATATTCCACAAATCCACCAGGAAGTGCCCATCCAAAGGGTTTATTCTTTCTTTTGACAAGGACGATTCCATCATCCACTTCAATTATTATGTCTACCGTGGGGAATGGATTCCTCCTTTTTCTCATGGGCTTTTCGTCCCTTTTATATTATTCTATCAATTTTAATTTAAGTCAAGCAAATTTAAAATCGGGTTCTACAGTCTATTTTTAATCAATTTTATAGAGAAATAACGAAAAATATTGAAAAAAGATTCTGGAAGAGGTAAAATTCTGTTCATGATCGCAAAGGTTTTAAGCGGTGGTCTGTGGGGAATAGATTCTTTTCCTGTGGATGTGGAAATAGATATAGGGAGAGGGCTTCCTTCTTTTACCATTGTAGGACTTCCTGAAAGTTCAGTAAGGGAGGCGAGAGAGAGGGTGAGGTCCGCCTTTGTCAATTCGGGATATGAGTTTCCCATGAGGAAAATTACGGTTAACCTTGCTCCTGCTGATGTGAAGAAAGAGGGAGCATTTTATGACCTTCCAATAGCAATTGGGATAATGATTGGAATCGGACTCATCCCTCAAGAGGTGGCGAGAGAGTTTTTTATTGCGGGCGAGCTTTCACTTGATGGAAGGTTGAAAGGGATAAGGGGAGCCCTTTCTTTTGCTATAGGGTGTAAGAAGATGGGTATAAAGAAAGCTATTTTTCCCTTCCCTTCTGCATCTGAGGCATCTGTAATTGATGGAGTGGAAATTTATGGATTTGAATTCCTCCATCAATGTGTTGAATTCCTGAGAGGGGAAAGGATGAGTGAACCTGTAAAATTTAAAGAGAGTTTTGATGAGGAAAGTGAGGGAGATGTTGATATGTCGGAGATAAAGGGACAGGTGAATGCGAAGAGAGCCCTTGAGATATGTGCTGCTGGAAATCATAACCTTTTGATGATAGGTCCTCCGGGAGTTGGGAAGAGTATGCTTGCTCAGAGGATTTCTACCATTCTTCCTCTTCCCACATTTGAAGAAATAATAGAAACCACCCAGATCTACAGCATAAGAGGTTTATTAAAAGGTGGACTTTTGAAGAAAAGACCGTTCAGGGCTCCCCATCATACCATTTCAGACATTGGAATGATAGGGGGTGGAAACCCGCCAATGCCAGGGGAAATTTCGCTGGCTCACAATGGAGTTTTGTTTCTAGACGAACTTCCTGAGTTTGACAGAAATGTAATTGAAGCATTAAGACAGCCTATGGAGAATGGGGAGGTGATCATTACGAGGGCATCCAGAGCAGTAAGGTATCCTGCGAGGTTCATCCTTGTGGGTGCAATGAATCCATGTCCCTGTGGATACCTTGGTGATCCAAAGAGGGAGTGCAGATGTTCTTACAGGGACATAAGGAGGTACAGGAAGAAGGTCTCAGGTCCCATCGTTGACAGATTTGACCTTCAGGTTCACCTTCCTCCTCTTTCTTACGAGGAACTTTCATCAACTTCACCGTCTGAAACTTCTCTTGAGATAAGGAGGAGGGTTGAGGAAGCGCGAAAAAGGCAGATTGAAAGGTTCGGGTGTGCAAAATGGAATTCGGACATGAAACCAAGGGATATAAAGAAATATTGTCCCCTTGATGAGAAATCAAAGTCTATTCTTGCATCGGCTGTGGAGAAGTTGAATCTTACTGCCAGAGGGTATTTTAAGGTAATAAAAGTGGCAAGGACAATAGCAGACCTTGAGGATTCCGAAGAGATAAAAAGCGTTCATATTGCAGAAGCCATTCAGTTCAGGATATCCTCCTATTCGGAGATGGAGTGAGGGGGGTGGATGTAAAAGAGATTTGAATATTCGTTTCAAACGGGTAAAATATATAACTTATGGACACCAGAAGAGTAAAAGAAATTGAGAGAAAGGGAGCAGTGGGTATTTCAAGGGAGGAGGCTCTTTTTGTTTTGAGTTCGGACGATGAGGATTTTGCAGAACTCAAGAGGATTGCTGAAAGTTTGACGAGGAGTATGTTTTCAAATCGGGTTTACGTATGTTCCATTTTGAGTGCAAAAACCGGTCTTTGCAGTGAAGATTGTGCTTTTTGTTCTCAATCCAGAAGAAGTAAAGCAGAAATTAAAAAGCATCCCCTCATGGAAGTAGAGGAAATTGTGGAGGCAGCGAGAAGGGCAAAGGAGAATGGGGCACGGAAGTTCTGTATTGTTATGAGCGGGAAGAGTCCCTCTGACGGAGAGATAGAGAAAGTGGTGTCCGCAATCAACGCAATAAAGAAATTGGGGATAGAGGTGGATGTGTCGCTTGGAATAATTGATGAGAGAAAGGCTTTATTACTCAAGCATGCAGGAGTTTCTCATTATAATCACAACCTAGAAACCTCTCCCTCTCATTTCAAAAACATATGCACAACCCATTCCTTTGAGGAAAGGCTTAACACTCTTAAGGTCCTTTCTTCTGCAGGGATTGAGCTCTGTTCTGGAGGGATATTCGGGATAGGAGAAAGAGACGAGGACATTGTAGAGCTCGCCTTTCTACTTAAAGAGTTCAAACCCTCAGTAATTCCTTTGAATTTTTTGCATCCTATAAAGGGAACTCCCCTTGAAAACAGTAAACTTATTCCTGTAGAAAGGGCATTGAGAATAATATGCATGTTCAGATTGGTACATCCTCAGGCGATAATAAAGGTATGCGGTGGAAGGGAGTTTGTTCTCAAGGAAAGGCAGTGGGAGATATTTTCGGCAGGCGCAAATGGATTTATCCTCGGAGACTATCTTACCACTAAAGGAAACGAGCCATCAAAGGACCTTCTGGAAGTGCAAAAACTTGGATTTCAATATATTTAGTGAAAAATGAGACTCATTGTCGTTGACACCGAGAAGTGTATAGGATGTGAAACATGCATGTTTGCATGTTCAAGAAGAGGAGGGGAAGGTGGTTTGTCAAAAAGCTGTATAAGTGTTCGCTCTGTGGGAGGGATGGAGAGGGGATTTGTGGTGGTGGTGTGCAGAGCCTGTGAAGATCCTCCCTGTGCCAATGTGTGTCCAACGGGTGCTCTTGAAAAAAGAAAGGGAGGAGGAGTGATTTTTAGGGCGTCAAAATGTAATGGCTGTCCCTACTGCGTTTCCGCTTGTCCGATCGGTGCGGTATTCTGGGATTCGGAGTCGAATAAGCCGATGATTTGTGTAGCTTGCGGTTATTGTGTATCCTATTGTCCTTATGGAGTTCTGAAGAGGGAGAAGTAAGATGCTCGAAAGAGACCCTCTTAAAAGAGTTTTGTATGTGGATTTAACAAAAAAGGCATTCTATGTAAAAGAAAGGAAAGACCTTTTTGAAAAGTGGTTGGGCGGGATAGGAGTGGGAATCCAGCTTCTTCTGGAGGAGTGCCCTCCGGGCATTGAACCCTTTTCTCCTGAAAACCCGATAATTTTTACCGTGGGTCCATTGAATGCATTGTTCCCTGTTGCTTCAAAGACAGTGGCAACTTTTAAATCTCCTCACACGGGAAATCTTGGAGAGAGCCATGCGGGTGGAAGGAGTGCAATTGCGATAAGGATGGCTGGATATGGAGGAATAGTGATAAAAGGAAGGTCCGAGAAACCTGTTTATATTGTGGTAGATGGAGAGAGGGTTTATTTCAGAGACGCTTCTGCACTGTGGGGAATGAGTACTTTTGCTACAGGAAGGGTGATAAGGGAAAACGAGAAAGGAGCGGGCTTCAGGACAATCATGAGAATAGGAAAGGCGGGAGAGCAATTGATTACATATAGCAGTGTAACCACGGAGACATACAGGCATTTTGGAAGGCTCGGTCTCGGTGCTGTTTTCGGAAGCAAAAACCTCAAGGCGGTTGTCGTAATTGGAAAGAGGCACCTTCCAGTTTCATCGGGCAGAGAATACAGAATTTTATACGACAAAATATTTAAACTCGTGGTTGAATCCCCTGCAATGAGAAAGTATCATGAGCTTGGAACTCCAGAAAATGTTATTCCTTTGAATAAAATAGGAGCGCTCCCCATTAGAAACCTTAAAGAATCGTCTTCCCAGGAAGCAGAGAATATTTCTGGAGAAAGGATCTTAAAGAATTACCTTGGAAGAAGGATTGCATGTTCCCACTGTCCTGTTGGATGTATTCACATAGCAGCCCTTAGGGAGCCTTATAAAGATGAACCATATTTTTACAAGACCTCTATGATTTCATACGACTACGAGCCAATTTATGCACTTGGGACAATGCTGGGGATTTTTGACCCAGAGGGATTTTTAAAGCTTCTTGATGAGGTTGAAAGAATCGGAATAGATGCGATGAGCACAGGAGTGATTCTTGCCTGGGCGACTGAGGCTTTTGAGAGAAAACTTATTTCAAAAGAGGAGACCCTGGGACTTGAATTGAAGTGGGGAGATTATGAAACATACATTTCCGCGGTAAGAAATATACTAAAGGGAGAGAACGAGTTTTACAGGGCTCTGAGAAGGGGAGTGGAGTATGCGTCAAGCATATACGGAGGAAAGGAATTTGCCCTGGCAATGGGCGGAAATGAAATGCCGGGCTATCACACAGGTCCAGGTTGTCACATAGGTGCTCTTGTAGGTTCGAGGCACGGACACCTTGACAATGCAGGGTACAGTATTGATCAGGAGATGTTGAAGAAGAACTTGAAGCTTTCAGCAGAGGAGATGGGTGCAGCTATTTTAAAAGAGGAGGGATGGAGGCAGATTCTTTCGAGTCTTGTGCTCTGTTTCTTCGCAAGGGGTATTTATACTCCAGACCTTGTGTCAGAAGCTTTGAAGATAGCAGGATTTGAGCTTTCTCCTGCGCAACTTCAGGAGCTGGGAGAAAAAATTCACAAAGAAAAGTTCAAATTTAAACTGAGAGAAGGTTTTTCTTTTGAAAACCTTCGCATTCCAGAAAGAATATTTCAAACAAAATCTGCTCTCGGCGAAATAAGCAGGGAATACATAATAAGGGCAATAGAGTATATAAAGGGAAAATTGATATAAAGAGCCTGCCGGGCTCAAAAACTGGTTTACGGCACTTTTCAACAATTTTGTGTAAGTTTTATTTCATTTTTTATATCATAGGACTGGAAGGTATGCTGGAAGAGGAGGGGAGGCTCTGCAGGTTGGCTTTGAAAAAGGGGTCTGGGCGAAGCCATTTTTGAAATGGAGATTTTTGATTAAGATAGCCCATTTTGCGAAGAGTATTTTTTCAGACCGGAAGTATCCGCCTGAGTTTATTCTTATTTTTTCAAGTTCTTTGTGGAGGTTTTCTGAAGCATTTGTTGATCTCGGTCCTGACATTATTTCTTCGGCGAAGTGTGGGTGACGGGATTTGATAAATTCTATTGCTTCATCCTGGGAGTTAGCCTTCTCCATCTTTTCAAGAAGTTCCTCGAAGTTTTTGAAGAGTTCCTTTTTTAATCTCAACTTTGCTCAAGGCTTCCTGGGTAAAAACCATTTTTGGAATTCCCATTCTTCTCAACATGAACCTCTTTCTGCTTTCGTTATGAGGTTTAGAATTTCTGGGAGGATTGTAGAGATAAGGGTTTCAGAATTGCTTTTTGATTTTTGTCTCATCTTTTCTATAACCTCTTTTAAGGCTTCATACTTCATGGCAAAACCTCCTTTCACAGGTATTTTGTCCTGTCTCCTTTGAAGGGCAGGACCTTTCTTCCTCCTTCTTTCTTTACCCACATTTATTATATACATGTAAAATTTTCAGATAGAATACAAATAGGGCAATGCGCAATATTGCACATTTGTTGAAAATTTCGTAAAATTAAATCATGAAGAAAGGGAAGGGAGTTTGTCTTTTATTGCTGATTTTTCTGGGATGTGCTGATAATTATGAAAGCATAATGGGAAAAGGTATAGAATTGCTGGAAGCGGGTGAATCGGACAAGGCGATTGAGGAATTCAAAAAAATAGCAACTGCCAAGAATTGTGAACCCCATTACGGGATATTCCTTGCCCAGCTTCAGGGGATATTTGGGAACCTAAACGACATAAACGATAAGATAAAAGGGTTTATACCTCAGGAATACGGTGATGTGTTAGAGGTTTTTCTGAGAGAATCCCTCATTCCAATTGAAAAGAGATTAAGGGAGATGTCAATGGCATACGAGCAGATGGAAAGGACCGGATTTTGTGAAATTTCTCTTACCCTTCCTTTCTATCTTGAAATAGGAAACACAATAAAGGCAAAGGTGACTTTTGGGCAGGTATTTGGGGAACTGGAGGCGAGGGGGATAGGATTTCTGGGATATACCCTTCTGGCATTTCTGGACCTCCTTTTTTCACACGACCTCAAGGCTAATGTGGTTTCTCTTTTAAACGGGTTTTTGAGGATGGATACATCCAGTTTGGTAGGAATTTTGAGGTCCCTCGGTTTTTTGTTTAATGAAAATCCCAATTTTTTAAAATGGAATCCCGATGAAAATGAAAGGAAGAGATTTGAAAGGATTCCGGACGAGATTGCAAAGGCGCTCAGGGCTCTTTACGGGATGCTTCAGATTGTATCTCAGAGGCAGATAAAAAAAGGATATGTGGTTGAGTATGAGGATAGAAATTCAAACGGGATAATTGATGCTACGGATAAAATAACTATAACCCTGGGAGGATATCTTGAGGTAAGAGGTTATAAGGAAGAGATTAAGCCATATTCAGGATATCTTCCTTTATGGGTTCAGGGGGAAATGCTGAAAAAATCGGAGGAATTCCTCCTGAAACTTTCAAACGGATTTAAGGGGGAGGGAAATCCAGGAGAGCTCTATCATCTAAATGAACTCAACGGTTTCCTTCTCGCTTTCGGATTGGATCAGCTGCAGGACATAATAGCAATTGATCCCCTTGCCTTCTTTCTCGGTCCATTTGACAGAAATAAGAAATCCTATCCACAGCCCCCTTCTCCAAAACCTTTGAGGGAAATGGTGCCATACTGGTATTACGACCAGTTTGAAAAGAAAGTCGTGCTTGCAGTGGAAGGAGAGGTAAAAGAATCCCTTGGGGTATATACCTATTATCTTTCCAGCGGAGATGTGCCCCATTTTCCCCCTGAGAACATAAAGTTTGATGGCAAAGAAGTCAACATATTTCTCCTTCCAGATTGCGTTGAAGTTCCAGAATACCAGCCCGACTATGTCACCCTTTTTTATATGGCTTTTCAGGATCCAGCCTTTAATGGTTCGTTGTTTGTGAACCTTTCATCTATAAAATCCTATACATGCGATTTTTCTTCCAAACCCTATTATACCGAATTCGCGCCTCCAGACCTTTACGCTGTGAATAAGGTTCTCGCAATTCTGTTTATGAAATACGGTGCTATCCTTCCCCATTGAAATGCCCGGACCTTTATATAAAAGAATAAAAGTCCAGTGTGGAAAAGTGAATTTGAACCTTGAATTTTATGAACATCCAGAGCCAGAAGCCACTGTGATTTTTTTGCCAGGGACTGGATGTTCGGCTTCGTTCTATCATCCATTTCTTCAGGCATTATGCTGGAATGGTTATAATGTGGCGGGACTGGACCTGAGAGGACACGGATTGAGCACCGGTGAGAGAGGGGACTGGAGTATCGAAGAGGTTTTTGAGGATATAAAGGCTGTGAAAAATGCTATTCAAAATGGGCTCCCGCTGGGAATAATGGGTTCAAGTCAAGGGGGATTTATGGCTTTTTATGCAATCCATGAAATAGAGGGTTTTTCTTTTGCAATATGCCACAACGGAGGATATTTATCAGACCTTTTTTTAACAAAAACTCTTCTGTTTAAGGCTTTTAAAAGGCTTGCTTATACTTTTCCTTTTATCCAAGTTCCTCATCTTCATGTAAACTGGAGGTTCGTTTTTGAAGAAAGAAAAAAATTAAACTGGCTTTTTAAAAATCCCCTTTTTGTTCCACGGTATTCACTTAGAGCCCTTTATTCCCTTTTTACATATTCTCCCAAAAATCCTCCAAAATGTCCTGTGCTTTTCATCACGGGAGAAAGGGAGTATGTGGTTCCAAACTTTATTCCAAAAAGGGCAAAAAAGAAATGGGGGGAAGTTATCACATATAAAGAGATTAAAGGTGCAGGGCACATGTTGCCCCTTGAACATCCAGAAGCCACGATAATGACAATAAATGAGTGGTTAAAGGTTAAGATTTTGAAAACATAAGTTTACAAAAAGTAATTAAATGATAAATGTGTTAACTTTTTGCAATTTTTTCAAAAATGGTCAAATTGTTGATACTTTTTCATTTTACTTGAACAAATATAAAACATAGTTTATGGAATAAAAATTGTATTTAGTGGGAGATGAAAAGTATGGAAGTAAAAGGAAAAGGAATTCTCATTATAGATGACCAGCATGAGGTGAGGAAATGGATTATAGAAATTTTGAGGGAGAAAGGTATATTCACAAAATTTTATGAGGCAAGCGATGGAATGGAGGGATTTAGAATACTGAACTCTCACGACGACATTGATTTGATCGTATGTGACCTCGTAATGGAAAAATTTGACGGGATAAAATTTTTGACCCTCGTTTCAAATACCCCAAAAAAGAAGGACATTCCTGTAATAATGCTCACTTCAGTTGATAAAATTGAGGACAAAGTAAAAGCCCTGGAATCGGGTGCACAGGATTACATAACAAAACCCATTGACCCCAGGGAACTTGTAGCCAGAATAAAAGTTCATCTGAAATTAAAAATAACGCAGGACAGGCTGAACGAAATCAATCAAACACTTGAATATCTTTCCCGTTCCGATCCCCTTACAGGTGTTTATAACAGAAGATTTCTCCTGGAGACTCTTGAAGCGGAGTTTGAAAGGGCGAGGAGATATTCTCTAAAATTTTCCATTATTTTGATGGACATTGATAATTTTAAAGAGGTAAACGACAGGTTTGGACATATATACGGTGATAAAGTTTTGAAGCAGGTCGCACAGATTCTAAAAGAGGAACTCAGGAGGCACGATATTCTCGGAAGATATGGCGGTGATGAGTTTCTTATAATTCTTCCTGAGACCGATGGTATAGGAGCGGGAATGGTGGGAGAAAGATGCAGAAAAGCAATTTCCAGCGGGATAACTTTTGCAGATGAAAAATATCACCTTACTGTGAGCATGGGAGTTATTGCGTACCCAAATCCAAAGATCATGACTGCTGAAGATATGATAAGACTTGCAGATACAGCATTGTATGAGGCAAAGGCGAGGGGAAAGAATAAGGTTGTGGTAGCAAAGTAAAAAAAGAAAAAACACTTAAATAAAAAATAAAATAGATTATTATTGATAAATGAGAGGTTAAAAATGGATGTAAATGTAGGAATAATAGGTTTTGGAAATGTTGGTCAGGGAACAGCCAGGGCTTTGATAAAAAACAGGAATCTGATTGAGAAAAAAACGGGGGTCAGGATAAATCTAAAGACTGTGGCTGACATAAAAATAGATAAACTTCCTACAGGGTGGCTCAAGGGAGTAAAACTTACGAAATCTGCAGATGAGGTGATAGAAGATGAGGAAGTTCAAATAGTTGCAGAACTTATAGGAGGAATAAATCCTGCGAAGGATTATATAATAAGGTCGCTGAAAAAGGGAAAGAGGGTTGTCACTGCTAATAAGGCTGTTCTTGCAAACTACTGGGACGAAATTCAAGAAGCCTGCAGGGAAGGAAAGACGGAGATAAAGTATGAAGCATCGGCAGGCGGTGTGATCCCTGTAATAGAGGCTCTTGAGAAAAGTCTGGTGGCAGACAATATAATAAAAATTTATGGTGTGCTCAACGGCACAACCAATTACATCCTGTCAAATATGGAGGAAAAGGGAAAGCCTTTTGAGGTTCTTCTTAAGGAGGCTCAGAAAAAGGGGTATGCGGAGGCAGATCCGGTTTCAGATATATCAGGTGAAGATGCTGCGTTTAAGATATTCATCCTTACCCTCATATCAGGAAAATATGCTGAATTCAAAAAGGTTTATTATGAAGGTATTGACAAAATCATCCCTGTAGACTTCAAATATGCTCATTCCTTAGGCTATACCATAAAACTCCTTGCAGTTTCTGATTCATCGGATGGAAAACTGGATATATTCGTGCGACCAATGCTTGTTCCCCTTTCCCATCCCCTTGCCACATTGAAGGGAAGCCTTAACAAGGTTGTGATAAGGGGGAAAAATTCGGGAGAGACAGTTTATGAGGGCTTTGGAGCAGGTGGAATTCCGACCGGAGTTGCCGTGGCATCAAACGTAGTTTCTCTTGCCCTTGATATAGCGTCAAAGGGAAAAGAGGTTCAGCCATTGAAAAGGAGTCTCCAGAAACTTCCTTTTAAAAGAGAAGAGGAGAGGGTTTTCCGATGGTATATAAGGTTTGTCGTTAAGGAAGGAGTTGGAATCATCCATAAACTAAGCGGTTGTCTTGCACAATATGGTATAAGTATAAAGGCAATCCATCAGGAGGATGTTCCAGAATCTCTTTACTCAAGGCTTCCTTTTGTAATTACCGTCCACAAAACCCCTGAACCTACCATTAAAAAGGCTTTGAGAGCTATGGAAAAGTTTCCTTTTTTAGTTATCCCTCCCCTCCTCATTCCATTCCTGGAGGCTTAATCTAGACCTTCACAGAAGATTTCATCATTCTCAATAGAGCAATAATATTCTTCCCGTGTGCTATCTTTTATCCAAACTTCACCATCCCTATTATCATAATATCCCCTGACTGCGAAGGTTTCTCCGTTGACTTCAACAGGGTACCATAAATACTCTCCATCATAGAAACAGTATATCTCAATAGGATTTCCACAGAGTGTTCCACTGAATACATATACCACTTCACCGCCCATAAATGTGGCTGTAGAGGACCATGTAATTCCTTCACCATCTATTGCACATCCCTCTTCATTTACCACACAATTATCGTAGGAAAATTTAACGAAGTAACCGTCATCACTTTCTGAAGGACGTGGTTGGGTTATCATAGAACCAGAAACTGGACAGTCACATACAACTTTATCACCGCTTACATCACAGCAGATACCATACCGACAATATTCTGTCTGTGGGGCAAATCCACCATAAACGGTTGGCATTTCTCTTTTTGAAGTGTAAAGAGTAATGAATTCATTTACCACATCATCAACATTTTCTTGCGTTAAAGTTCCGGTCGGATTCTCCACCATTTCAATCACATCTTTTGTGTCGGTCTTATCGCCACTTCCACCACCACTTTCTCCACCTACACATCCTATTAGCACCATCAGCACACCTGCCACCAACACCTTTTTCTTCATAACACACCTCCTTGTTTATTTTTGACAGATTACACCCTCAAATTTTAAATGCAAACAAAATTTAAAAGAAAGTCTTATTTATAAATTTTCTCATAAACCTCTTCGACCTGCCTTTTTGTATTTGAAATCTCACCAGAGTTGTCAATGATGTAGTCCGCAAGCCTTTTCTTTTCCTCTATTGGCATCTGTGCTTTTATTCTTTTTTCACATTCCTCTCTGCTCAATCCATCCCTTTTCATTAACCTTTCTATCTGGACCTCTACAGGTGCGTAAACAAGGATGACGGGACGGAGCCATTTATGGATTCCATTTTCAAAAAGAAGGGGGATGTCAAGGAGGATGTTTCTTTCCATGGATATGGCTTTTTCAATTTCCTCCATCATCCTTTCCCTCACGAAGGGATGAACTATTGAGTTCAATTTTTGAATTTTCTCTTTTGAAGAAAACACGATGCTCCCGAGTTTTTTCCTATCAAGTTCTCCGTCTTCCTGAAGAACATCATTTCCAAATTCTTCCTTTATCATCTTCCATGCAGGCAATCCTTTTTTGACAACTTCCCTCGCTATCAAATCCGCGTCTATGATATAAACTCCTTTTTCTTTGAAAAGACTGGCTACTGTAGTTTTACCTGTTGCTATCCCCCCTGTCAGTCCTGCTAATTTTGCCAATAAACCACCCTGAATTTTTATTTGGCTGAACTTTCCCTGTTCCTTTCAATAAAGAGGTTCTTTCCCCATATGTTCCAGCTTTTAAGATATCCAAGCGCTGAACGGACCATCGGGTCAGAAGCAGGCTCAAACTTCATTTTTTCCACTTCACCGGGTTCTTCTTCCTCCTCAGCAGTTTCTGAAGGCTTGCCTGTTTCAAAGATGATATCGGGCATAAGTCCGTTGTCCTGAATCTGATAATGTAAAGGAGTGTAATAAAGGGCAGTTGTGAGCCTCAATCCTGAGCTGTCTGATAATCTGTAGATTGTCTGAACAGAGCCCTTACCAAATGTCTTCTCGCCCATCAAAACAGCCCTTCTGTTGTCCTTCAAGGATGAAGCGACAATTTCCGAGGCAGAGGCGCTTCCTCTGTTGACAAGCACGATCATTGGGAAATCTGTATAGCCCTCTTCATCAGCCTTGAATTCCATATTGGAAGACGCTATTCTTCCTTTCGTATACACAATCAATCCCTCTCTGAGGAAAAGGTCACTCACCTTTATTGCTTCTGAGAGAAGACCACCGGGATTGTTTCTCAAATCAAGGATAAGACCGTTTATAGGAGACTTGTTGTAATACTTTTCAATAGCCCTCCTTACCTCTCCGGATGTATCTTCTTGAAAGTTCTTTATCTTTATGTAGACATAACCTTCTCCCAGGTCAGCATCCTTTACACTTTTTATCTTTATGATGTCCCTCGTAATAGTGACATCAAAGGGTTTTGGCACCCCTTCTCTCCATATCGTAAGAGTAACTTTCGTCCCTTTGGGTCCCCTCAACCTCTTAACAGCCTCCATGAGTGAGAGGTCTTTGGTTGGTTCACCGTTTATCTTTAAAATTCTGTCGCCAGATTTTAATCCCGCCCTGTATGCAGGAGTATCCTCTATAGGAGCCACAATTGTGAGATATGAATCCTTTATTGTGATTTCTATGCCGAGCCCTCCGAATTCGCCTGTCGTTTCAACTTCCAGTTCCTTATACATCTCGGGTGTTAAAAAAGAGGAATAGGGGTCAAGCGAGAGTGTTATTCCCTTTATTGCTCCGTATATGATTTCTTTGTCTTCTACATCCTTTACATAGTTGTCTTTCACAAGTTTCAGCGCTTCAGAAAAGAGCGCCAGTTGTGAATAGATGTTCTGGGAGGAACACATCGTATCTTTTAACAGTCCAATTCCCAACCCTCCCGCAAAACCGATCAATGCGATTATCCATTTTTTCATCTTTAACCTCCTTTTATTTAAAAATTTTTATATATTTCTTTCAGGTCCATTTTCTTCTTACCATATCTTATCTCAAAATAAAGTCCAATTCCATAGATGCTTCCTGTGTCTCCTGTCTTTCCTATCTCGTCTCCTGAAAACACGAGTTCGTCTTTTGTTACGAATACCTCGTCCAGATGAGCATATACTGAGTAATATTCCTCGTGTTGAAGTACAACAGTATTTCCGTATCCTGTGAGCCATCCAGCATAAACTACTTTTCCACTTCTTGCTGCTCTCACAGGAGTGCCTTTTGGGGTTTCAATAAACCATCCCCCTTCAACTTCTTTTCTGTCAATTGTTACAGAAGGGGGGACAGGATAGAGAAACTGAGGTATATTTAGAATTTCCTGTTCGGATAATTCGCTGAGCTTCTCTTCTATCCTTTCCCTGTATGCTTTTCTTATACTTTCATCATTTTTTAGTATTCTTAAAACTTCAGCCCTCTTTCCAATGGCAGAAATGGACATGAGTTTTATATATTCTTTTTCCTCTTTCAACTCTGATATTTCCTCAAGGAAGGTTGTGATTTCCCGGTTTATCCGGTCCAGCGCAGTCATTATTTTTGTATAACCGCTCAGAGATTCCTGGAGTTCCTTTGCGCTTCTCCTGCTTATAGCCTCTATTATTTTCCATGTTTCATACCTTTTCATGTCTGCGGGTAATATCCTTTTTGAGTATGAACAGGACAAAATGAGGGTTTTTAAAGAATCCTTCAGAAGCGGTTCAGTTTTTGAAATGGTCTCTTCGAGAAAATCGCTGAAGAGGGAGAATGCCATGGCAGTTTCTTTCAAATACAATTCTTCCTTCTCAAGTTCTTCTATGTGTTTTCTTATCCCGTATATTGCAAATTCAAAATTGTCAATTTCCCTTACTGTTTGTAAAATCCTCTCTCCCACCTCTTCCGTAGCCGGAGATATTAATAAAAGAAAAATGAAAAAACCCGTCTTCATACCTTCTTACTCTTCAAAGCGAGATAACTTCCAATTCCGCCAGCACATACGGAGTACAGGAGGAGGTAGAGGAATTCTTTCAAAAATACTTTTGAGTGCAAAGCGAACTTCATAAACATCCATGACAAAAAAGAACCGAGGATTCCCGTAGCAATGCCTCTCAGTATAAGAGGGATTTTTATGAAGCCAGGACTTGCTCCCACAAATTTCATTATTTCTATCTTTTTCTGAATGGAATAGATTGTGAGGTATATGAAATTGTAAATAATAAGGATTCCCCCTATGGAAAGCATCGCAATGAAAAATCTACTTCCTTTTTTCACATACCTTATAAATCTGACCGTGCTTTCAACATTTTCTTTTGCAGAATCCAGATATTCTATTCCCTCCACTTTTTTGATACTTTTTTCAATCATTTTGAGATTTTCAATATTTTCGATCCATTTTTCATCAATGTATATCTCTACCACATCGGGAAGGAATCGGGTTATTTTTTCTACGTCTACAAACCCTGAAATTAAATTTATCACTTCCTCTTTCTTAAGATGGACGACCCTTTTTACTCCCTCCACTGCCTCTATCTCCGTCAAAACCCTTTTCAGTTCCTTTTCTGAAAGATTATCTTTGAGAATGCCCACCATCCTGTAGGAGGAGAGGAAGTCCTCTCTTAACGATATTCCGGAGTAAAACCATTTAAAACCCAGGATGAAATCCGAAACCAGAAATATTATAAAGGTGGATGAAAGGAAAAAGAAGAGTTCTTTTGAATCCATTTTGAAAGCCTTGCTCAACATCAAAAAGGCTTTTCCCGGGAACCCTCTCTTCATGGGACCATTCTTCCCTTCTCAAGTTTTACTACATTTCTGGCATATTTTAAAAGTCCCACATCATGAGTTGCTATTACCACAGTCGTTCCTCTGTAGTTCAGGGTTTTGAAAAGTTTCATTATCTCCTCTGCTAAATAGGGGTCAAGATTTCCAGTAGGTTCATCTGCAAGAAGGAGGGGAGGACTGTTTATGATCGAACGGGCGATGGCAACTCTCTGTTGTTCTCCTCCTGATAGTTTTTTCACAGGCACATAGATTTTATGAAGGAGTCCCACTTCCTGAAGGGCACTTCTTATTTTCATGTCAGTATGTTTTTTAGAATACCACAGAACCTCCATTGCAAGGGATAAATTTTCATATACGCTCAATTCTTCAATGAGCCTGAAGTCTTGAAATACAAAACCCATCTGCCTTCTGTAAAGGTGCACTTCGTTCTTTTTTATATTTGATATGTTTTGACCCATAAACAGGATCTGTCCTTTTGTAGGCTTTTCTTCCATGAAAATAAGTTTCAGAAGGGTCGTTTTTCCCGCTCCGCTTGGTCCGGTTATAATTACCATATCTCCCTTTTCAATTTTCAGATTGATATCTTCGAGGGCTGGAACATCCTCGTAGTATTTGTAGAGGTGATAAAGTTCGATCAAGGGTTTTTAAAATTTTTAAGGAGATTTAGTGCTGATTCCGCTATATGAGTTTCAGATAGTCCAAAGTATTTCAAAAGGTCGTAAGGTTTACCAGATACCCCAAATTCGTCAGGGACTCCCATTATTTTAAGAGGAACGGGAAAGTTCTGGGACAGAACCTCTGCGATAGCGCTTCCCATTCCTCCGTAGATGGTATGGTCTTCAACCGTTAACATACATCCTGTCTTCTTTACGCTTTTTATTATTAATTCCTTATCAATTGGTTTTATTGAGGAGACGTTCAATACCTCAGCAGAGATTCCGTGCTTTTCCTTAAGGATGGAAGCACCTTTTATTGCATAGGGAACCATAACCCCACAGGCTCCAATGGTTATGTCCTTGCCCTCAATCAAAACCTCGGATTTTCCTATGTCAGTATTAGGGGTTCTGTCCTTATACACAATTTCGGTTTCTCCACGCGGAAGTCTCATATAAACGGGTCCGTCATACTCAATTGCTTTTTTCAGGAGAGATATCGTTTCCACTCCATCTGCTGGAACCAGCACAACCATTCCTGGAATTGTCCTCATCAATGCTATGTCCTCAATTCCCTGATGGGTAGCTCCATCTTCTCCAACAGTGATTCCTGCATGGGTCGCTACAATTTTTACATTAAATCCTCCATAACATATGCTCTGTCTTATCTGTTCCCATCCCTTTCCCGATGCAAAAATGGCAAAGGTTGTGACTATTGGAATAAATCCGGAGGCGGATAACCCTGCAGCAATTCCCATCATGTTCTGTTCTGCTACTCCCACATTAAAAAATCTTTCGGGATATAATTCCTGAAAGAAATTAGCCCTTGTTGAAGAGGCAAGGTCAGCAGTTAATACCACAATTCTTTCGTCTTTTCCAATCTCTTTGAGAAATTCTCCAAAAGCCTCTCTGGGGACTCTAAACTGCATCTTCTCCCAATTCTTTTAATGCTATTTTTAACTCCTCCTCGGTGGGGGCAACTCCATGGTATTTTACCTTATTTTCAAATATGGAAACCCCTTTTCCCTTTACAGTCTTCGCAATGATTACAGTGGGAGCACCTTTTAGATTTCTCGCCTTTTCAAAGGCAGAAAATATTTCTTTGAAAGAGTGTCCGTCAATTTCGAGGACATTCCATCCGAAGGCTCTGAATTTATCAGCAAGCGGCTGGATTTCCATTACAGAAGAAACCGGACCGTCTATTTGAAGTCCGTTGTTGTCTACTATTCCACACAAGTTATCAAGTTTGAAATGTGACGCAGACATGGCTGCTTCCCATATTTCACCTTCCTGCAGTTCTCCATCCCCCATCAAAACATATACCCTGTAATTCCTCTTTGAAATTTTTCCCGCTAACGCCATTCCTATTCCAATGGACAATCCCTGACCCAGGCTTCCTGTGGAAGCTTCAAGACCCGGTGTCTTTTTTCTATCAGGGTGTCCTTGAAGAATGCTCGGCACATACCCGCGAGGTGACTCTGGTTGGGGAATTAGTTTTCGCAAAGTCCACAAAGCAGATTCCGGAAAAAACCCCTTTTTGGCTAACACAGCGTAGAGGGCTGGTGCTCCGTGTCCTTTGGAAAGCACAAACCTGTCTCTGTCGGGATTGGACGGATCGTTTACATCGATGTTCATTTCTTTAAAGTAAAGGGAGACAAGAATTTCCACTGCTGAAAGAGAACCTCCTGTATGTCCCGAACCCGCTCTGGTAAGGCTTTTCAGAGTAAGAATCCTTACTTCTCTTGCTATTTTTTCGAACTCCTTTAGAGAAGCCTCATCCACCTTTACTTTCCTTTTTTTCAAATTCGTCCGCAAGAAAATCAAGTATGATTTCATCAAAACTTTTGTCCTCGTCAATATCAAAAAGGGTTTTTCCTGGCTTTTTGGGAGCGGGTTTACTTCCTTTTTTCTCCAGTTCTTTGAGAACCAGGGGGTGAGAATCGTATTTTCCTTCCAGGATGTTTTTTATCATTTCTTTATGCTGTTCTTTCATGATTTCGGCAACCACTTCTTCAAGTTTTTCGAATTTAATTATATCTCTGTAACTGGTTTTTTTTGTATCTATGATATTTCCATTTATGAAAACATGGGTGATTATTACCGGATTTTTAAGCCCTCCGTCCTCCGTTTGAACATGAAAAACTATGTTCTTATGAACTATATTGTGGTTGAACCCTGGTAACATATTAAAATGGTATATCCATTTTTAAATATAATTCAAGTGAAGACTTTTAATTCCACAGCCCTTTTTCCTCTGAAAAAGGGAAAATTGTTGCATAGAGACGGAAATTTTTTATAATTATCCACAGATGCCCCCGTAGCTCAGTAGGATAGAGCGAGGGATTCCTAATCCCTAGGTCGCGCGTTCAATTCGCGCCGGGGGTATTAAGAATTTAAGTGCGAGAAAATCGGGTGGATTATTTCTCCCTTGAAGAAAAAGAGGGACTTCAAGCTGTGCACATCCTTCTTTTTATCCTTACTTTCCTCACAACCACATTTTTTGGAGCAATGATGGAAGGGGGAGACCCGTTGACCCTTTCCGGTTTGAAAAAGGGATTTCCCTATTCCGTGGCCCTCATGGGTGTGCTGTTTGTGCACGAAATGGGACACTTTCTTACCAGCAGGTATTATGGAGTTCGTGTTACTTTTCCTTACTTCATTCCAGCCCCAAATCTTGTTGGAACATTTGGTGCGTTTATAAAGATGAAAAGCCCTATTCCTAATAAAAGAATTCTTTTTGACATAGGATTCGCTGGACCATTTGCGGGATTCATTGCCTCTCTTATCGCTTTATACTTCGGTATAAAAACATCAAAGGTAGTGAGTCAAACAGGGGTTGAGGGAGGAATTTCTCTGGGGACGAATCTTGCCATGGAGATAATAATAAAAATCGTAAAGGGGAACATTCCAGAGGGCCATGACATTTTGCTTGGACCGGTAGCATTTGCGGGATGGCTCGGTTTGCTCGTTACTGCTATGAATCTAATTCCCATAGGACAAACAGATGGCGGACATATCTTTTATTCTGTGGTGGGAAGAGCGCATTATCTTTTCGCCTTTCTTTTTGTAATAGGGCTTATAATTTTAGGGTCTTATGTATGGCCTGGATGGCTGTTCTGGGCTTTAATTCTTACGCTTATAGGGATGAGACATCCTCCGGTGATCAATCCTTTCATTCCGCTGGACCGGAAAAGGCTTTTCCTTTTTTTTGTAGCAATAATGATTTTCCTTCTGTCTTTTTCTCCAGCACCTTTTAAATTCTGAATGGACATTGTAGAAGCGAGACTCCTTTTAAAAACCCTTGTGAGGGATAAGAAGATTCAGAGGCATTCTATAATGATGAGTTACATAATGAGAGAGATTGCGGTTCTTCTTGAAGAGGATGCGGACGAATGGGAGGTATGTGGGCTGCTTCATGACATAGACCTTCCACAGGTATTGTTAAATTACAACCTCCACGGCATTATAGCATCTGAGATTTTGAGAAGCGAAGGAGTAAGCGAGAGGATAATTTCCGCAATTATCCACCATGAAAAATCAAAGGATGAAAGGACTGAACCGATGGAAATAATTCTCTACATGCTCGAAAAAATTATGAAAAATTTTTCTGACACAGAGTTTCTTGAGGACTTTCCTTTTCCCGAGGATAAAGTTTTTTTAGAGTATTTGAATATGGATGAGGAGGAGTTTATGGAGGCTATAAAAAGGGGGGTGAAAGAATTTTTAAACGATTATAAAGGAGGATTGGAAGATGAAGTTTGAGGTCTCCGAGTATGTAGATTTTGGAGTTGAAGAGGTATATAAGACCTACAGGGACAAGCTTCCTGAACTTGTAAAGTTTCTTCCAAATGTAAAGAAGATTGTGGTGGAAAAGAAAGAGAGGAAGGGAACGAAGACATACTTCGTGAACAGATGGTATGGTAACTATTCTATTCCCAAAGTTGTTCAGCCTTACTTGAAGGCAGAGGAGATAACATGGATTGACAGGGCTGTCTGGGACGATTCAAATTACACGGTAGAATGGGAGTTTGAGCCGGTCTTCTTTAAAGAGTATGTTGAGGCGAAGGGTATCAACCGATTTGTAGATGAGGGAGGTAAAACCAGAATAATCCTGAGTGGAGAATTTAATATCGACCTCTCTAACTATCCAAAAATTCCTAAATTGTTGAGAAAAATAGTGGTTCCACAGATTGAAAAGTTTACCTTTGCTCTTATAAAGCCCAATCTCATTAAGGTCTGCAGAGGGGTTGAAAAGCTTTTGAAAGAGGAAAAGGGAAAGGCTAAATGAACATACTTTCAAGAACTCCTGAATAGATGTTTGCTACAGCGTGAAAGAGAAAGGGGAGGGTAATGTTTTCGTATCTTTCTTTCAGCAACCCGAAAAGAAGAGAGGGGAAAAATACAGCCAGTCTGAAGGGATGGGGAACGATGATGTAATGTCCTAAGGCAAATAATATACTCGTTAAAAAAATTGATGGTCCAAAGGCGATACCGAAAATTTTCCATTTTTTTCCAAAATCCCTGTTGAACAGTTCCTGAATAAATCCCCTGTAAAATGTCTCTTCGGGTAGAGCAGCGACAAATATGTGGAAGAGCACTGCGGCGACGAAGTTTCCTGCAGAATCAAGGGGAAAATGAAGGAGAAATTTCTTTCCGAGGATTACAGAATGGAAGAGGTAAAAACCGAATGTATAAAATGGAAATATGAGAAGGGAGATGTAAATGCACAAAATCAAGTTGTCTTTTAAGTTTTTGATTTTTATGATTTCCACAATTTTTTTATCTCCCTTTTTTATTGAATAGACGGTTGGTATATAAAGGAACATGATTGCGGCTAAAAGGGGGAGGAGGGTTTTGAGAACGGATACTTTTGAGATGTCAAATAATTTTAGAATGCCGGTTGTTATTGCGAAAAAGATTAGAGCATAAAATGAATTCATTTTTCTTCAGATTCCACCATCTTTTTGAGTTCGTATAACTTGTTTATGGCTTCGAGGGGGGTGATGGTGGCAATGTTTATGGACTTCAGGATTTCCCTCACCGGGTCAAGTCCTGAACCAAAGAGGGGGATCTGGGCTTTTTCTCTTTTGAACGGAAGTTTGCCCTCCAGTTCCAGTGATTCAAATCTGAGGAGGATTTCTTTAGCCCTTTTGATCACTTCTGATGGAATTCCTGCTATATTTGCCACTTCTATTCCGTAACTCACACTGGAAGCTCCCCTTGCCACCTTTCTCAGAAAAATTATCTGCCCGTTCCATTCCTTTACGAGGAACTGGAAGTTTTTTACCTGTGGATAGTCCTTTTCAAGTTCTGTCAATTCATGATAATGGGTAGCAAAGAGGGTTCTCGCTTTTATTTTGTTAAGGATGTATTCACATACAGCCCAGGCTATGCTTATTCCATCAAATGTGCTTGTTCCTCTTCCCACCTCATCGAGTATTATAAGGCTTTTTTGGGTTGCATTATGAAGAATGTTTGCTGTTTCGTTCATTTCAACGAGAAAAGTACTCCTTCCTCTTGAGATGTCATCCGCTGCTCCTATCCTCGTGAATATCCTGTCCACAATCCCTATTCTTGCATAACTTGCAGGAACAAAGGAACCCATCTGTGCCATGATGACTGTAAGAGCGACCTGCCTCAGGTAAGTGGATTTACCAGCCATATTGGGTCCTGTAATTATTAAAAGCATATTCTGGTCCCTGTCCACATAAACGTCATTGGGAACAAATTCTCCTTTCATTTCGGCTTCTACCACAGGGTGTCTTCCATCTTTTATTTCAATTACATCCCCTGTGTCTATCTCCGGTTTCACATACTTATATTTTTGAGCCACTTCTGCAAGGGAAAGGAAGCAATCAATTATGGCTATTTCGTGTGAAAGGGCTTTGATGGGGCTCACATATTTCATGAGACTATCAAGAAGTTCGTTGAAAATTCTGCTTTCAAGTTCTTTTACCCTTTCTTCGGCTGAGAGGATCTGTTCTTCGAACGTTTTCAGTTTTTCATTGACAAACCTTTCTGCGTTCACGAGGGTCTGTTTTCTTATGTAATCTTTTGGAACAAGGTGAAGGTGTGGTTTTGTAACCTCTATATAGTATCCAAAAACCTTGTTATAACCGATTTTGAGAGAAGGAATTCCTGTCCTTGCTCTCTCCTCCTTTTCCATCTGAAGTATGGCGGTTTTTGTGTCTGTTAGAAGTTTTCTGAAGTAGTCAAGTTCATCCGATATTCCTTCATTTATTACATTTCCGTCTCCTACGGAGTTGGAGGGAGAGGGTTTTATGTATTTCCTTATTGTCCCGCTGAACTCCTCAATAAAACCGGTTTCTATTTGGGGAAGGTAAAACAGACTGTTTTTTTCAACAATTTCCTTTAAACCCTTTACAAGTTCATCTATTTTTGATAGAGCTTCCAGTTCCTGCGGGGTTATCAACTTCATTGATATCCTTGAAACGCTTCTTTCAATATCTCCCATTTTTTTCAGCACTTCAGAAAGTTCATTGATGATTCTTTCAGAACAGAGGCTTTCAACAGCCGCCAATCTCTTTTTGATCTCTTCAACCTTTTTTAAGGGATATTTCAGCCACTCCCTTAACTTTCTCGCTCCCATGGGCGTTTTCGTCCTGTCAAGGAGGTTTATGAGGCTCCCCCTTTTTTCTCCGCTTGCGGAGGAGAAGATTTCAAGGCTTCTTAATGTGCTGGCATCAAGTACCATAAATTCTCCTGAAAGATGCGGTTTGATAGCAGATATATGCCCTATGTTTTCACCCTGGGTTTTTTTCACATATTCAAGGAGCATCCATGCAGAGGAGAGTCCTTCTTTGAGGTTTTCTATTCCGAAACCGTGAAGGGATTTCACCTTGAAGAAATCCTCGATAAGTTTTTTTGCGAGTGAGGGGGAGGGCGGAGGGGTTTCTGAAAGTGTCCATGTGCATTCAATACTGGTCTCCAGGTGTTTCTTTGTCTGGTTTGAATCAAGGAGGATTTCCTTTGGGGAAACGTTCATGATCGTGTTTATCAATGAATCCAGAGTATCAGTTTCTCCAGCCTTCATTTCACCGGTTGTGATATCCAGGTAAGAAAATCCCCATTTTCCGTTCATTTCAACTACCGATGCAATATAGGTGTTTTCCGTACTTTCCACAAAATCTAACTCTACAGGAAGCCCTGGCGTTAGAACCCTTATCACTTCCCTTTTTACTATTCCTTTAGCAAGTTTTGGGTCTTCCACCTGCTCACAGATTGCCACCTTGAACCCGTTCTTTAGAAGTTTCTCTATATAAGGTTTTGCTGAATGATAAGGAACTCCACAGAGTGGAATTTGATTTTCACTCCTTTTGTCCCTGGTGGTGAGAACTATTCCAAGAATTCTGGAGGCAGTGATTGCGTCCTCGAAAAACATTTCGTAGAAGTCACCCATTCTGAAGAAAAGGATGCAGTCCTTATAACGGGATTTGATCTCAAGGTATTGTTTCATAGCCGGGGTCAAATCAGAGATGTCTTCGAAGAGTTTTTTCTGTTTCTCCTCAGGCATGGAGATATTATATTTTAAAAAGAGAAAAAAGTGAAGAAAGAAAGGATTTCGAGAGTTCTTGATAGATGAGGGGGAAGTTGTAAAATAATGAAAAAATTTTTGAAGAAAGAGATGATAGATATAAAGGTTCTCAGGAGGTCTCCCGAAGTAATAAGTGAAATGCTTAAAAAGAGAAATATGGATTTCTCCCTTGAAGAGCTCATCGAGCTGGACAAAAGGATGAGGGGCATAAAAACTGAACTTGATAGATTGAGAGGAGAGTTGAATACCGCATCAAAAAGAATAGGGATTATGAAGGCGAAAGGGGAAGATGTGGAAAGCGAGCTGGTTGCTTTAAAAGAATTGTCTGATGGGTCTCCCTTTCTGGAGGATGAGTACAGAAGAGCGGAGGAGGAACTTACAAAAAACCTTTTGAGATTGCCCAATATTCCCCACCCAAGTGTTCCTGTGGGTAAGGGTGCTGAGGATAATGTGGAAGTAAAGAGATGGGGAACGCCCCCTGAATTTGATTTTGAACCCCTTCCCCACTGGGAGATAGGGAAAAAGCTGGGCATTCTGGATTTTGAAAGAGGTGCAAAAATTGCGGGTTCAGGATTTACCCTCTACACGGGTCTGGGTGCAAGACTTGAATTTGCCTTGATCTCTTTCATGCTTGACCTCCATACAAGAGAACATGGGTATAAAGAGGTGTTGACGCCGTTTATGGTGAATGAAAAGAGTATGATCACCACCGGTCAGCTTCCCAAATTTAAAGAAGACATGTATAAGATAGAGGGAGATGATCTGTATTTAATTCCCACAGCCGAGGTTCCGGTGACCAACATCCACAGGGATGAGATTCTTCCAGAAGGTATCCTTCCAATTAAATATGTAGCCTACTCTCCATGTTTCAGACTTGAAGCGGGGTCCTACGGACAGGATGTGAGGGGAATTATAAGACAGCATCAGTTCAACAAGGTTGAACTGGTGAAGTTTTCTCATCCAGACACCTCCTATGATGAACTTGAGAGCCTCCTTCTTGATGCAGAGGATGTATTAAAAAAACTAGGGCTTCATTACAGGGTTGTAGTTCTTTGCACAGGAGACCTTGGCTTTTCTGCTTCAAAAACCTACGATATAGAAGTATGGCTTCCCTCACAAAGGGTTTACAAAGAGATTTCCTCTGTGAGCAACTTCGAAGATTTTCAGGCAAGGAGGGGAAACATAAGATTCAGGGATAGCAGCGGAAGGGTGAGATATGTGCACACTCTGAACGGCTCTGGTTTAGCAGTGGGAAGGACAGTGGCTGCAATTCTTGAGAATTATCAGAGGAAGGACGGAAGCGTGGGAATACCGGATGTTCTGGTTCCATACATGCACGGAATAAAAGAGATAAGGGGGTAATAAGATGGAATGCAGTATAAAAGAGAACCTTCAATTTTGCACCTGCACTTATGAACCCTGTTCAAGAAAGGGGAAATGCTGTGAATGCCTCAAATACCACTGGACCAGGAAGGAACTTCCCGGATGTTTATTTCCACCTGATGCGGAAAAAACATACAATCGGTCCCTTTCTTATTTCATAAAGGTTCATTCAAAGAAGTAAGGGAAAATATAGTGACCTGCATATTTTCTGCCTCGTGCCTTTGAACGGGTAGAGGTTTTACTTTCTCATCACTGCAGAGGTTGAAAAATGACAAAGAAGAAAAGTGCTTGTTAATCCTTCCAGGGAACTTCTGAAAGAATTTCTACTTTTTTTCCCTCAGTCCATGGAAATTTGATCCTCTTCAGATGAATGTATAACCTTTCCGCTGGTGGACCTCCATAAAGGGAATCGCCGATGACGGGATGATTTATATAACTCATGTGAACCCTTATCTGATGGGTCACTCCTGTTTTTATTACAACTGAGAGATGGGTATGATCTGGGCAGTGTTTTTCGGGCTTGTATATGGTTAGGGCGGGATAGGGTTTGCCTCTGTAACTTATCCCTTCAGTAACTACTACCATTTTCTTTTTGTTTTTTGGGTGATGGGCGATTGGTAGATCGATTTTTCCCCTTTCCTTTACTTTTCCAACCACAAGAACTTCAAATTCTTTCAAAATTTTTCTTTCCTGAAAGAGAGTTCTAAGATAGGAAAAAGTTTTCCGGTTCTTTGCAGCAAGGATTATTCCCGAAGCCATTGTGTCAATTCTGTTCAGTATACCGCAAGCCCTTTTGGTGAGACCGAACTCCGAAGTCTGGGGATATTTTGCTATCAAGAAATTTGCTATCGTTCCCTTTTCTCCGGGTTTTACCGGTTCAACAGGAACTCCGGCAGGTTTTTCAATCGCGAGAAAATCCTCGTTTTCAAAAATGACAGGAAATTGAGCTTCAAAGTCCGGAACCACCTCTTCTATTTCAAAGGGTGAAATAGAAATTCTGTCGCCAGCTTTAAGGATGTCTCCCTTTTTTGGGATTCTGTCATTTACCCTTACAAGCCCATTCTTTATAATAAATGCTGCTTTCCTTCTTGAAAGCCCCAGCTTTTCACAGAGGAAGACGTCAACCCTCGCGTTTTTGTCTGCAATAAACTCCATGGAATACAGAATTCAGCCCTTCTTTGCCATTTTTGTAATCTTATAAAATAAAGGTATAGAATCAAGATGGATTTCTTACCCGGATTTTTCTCTGGAAGGGGTTATTTTCAGAGGGAAGGGGGGGGGACTTGGGTTAAGAAATTATTCGTTATATTCACATCTGAAGGCAAAATTTTAGATTCCACTTGACTTTTGTTTTTTTCCTGGTAGGATTACGAATAATGATGTTAAATTTGTCAAAAATTCTAAAAATGATAGAAAAGACAGCGACCCGCTGGGGAAGAAGTGGAGCAGGTGTTTTGTTTTTTCTTCTCTGCCCTGCTATAAGTTCATCCTTTCACGATGAGGTTCTGATAAGAATTGAAGATCCAAAGAGGAGAAACCTTGAATTGAACGGGGTATCGATCGGGTACATCACAGGGTATTCCAGATTTGATTTCGAGGATTTGAAAGAATTGATGAAAGGCAAGAGGGAATGGGTTATCGAGGGGAATGAGTATGCGGGATTTGTTGAATTTTCCTGCACGAAGGTGGAATGTCTGATGGATTCTCCGGTTGCCTTTTATCTCTTTATGAAAGGGAAAAGGACGAGGGTTTTAAAACTTGAATTTGAATCGGTAGACCGGATTTCAAAAATTGGAAGGGTTGACGGGCTCACAATCAAGTATGAGAACTTTTTTGCTCAACTCGGTGCCCTTCGTTCAGAGGGTTCTGAGTTCTCATTTTCTGGGGACGGAAGGAGGCTGGAAGTTATAAGAAGGGACAGGGTCGATAAAACGGAGTTTGAAGTTGAGTATGAAGAGTGAAAGAGGGACATCTTATTCGGAATTTCTTTTTCTCCTCCTTTTTGTGGTTCTTCCTCTATCCTATGCGGTTTTTGAACTTCTCGATTTCATCAGGACAATGAGGATGCTCATAAGGGGTGTGCTCCTCAATCCATTTCCATGATGAGAGGATTTGCTGTTTTGATCCTCGTTTATGTTTCTCTTGTAAGCGATTTGAAAGAGGGAGTTGTGAGTAATACGCTCACGCTTCCTGCAGTGTTAACAGGGCTGTTCTTATCCCTTTTTGAAGGAGGGGTTGAGGGCTTTCGTTCTTCCTTGAATGCCGTTTTTTGTTCATTCATTATCTCAGTCCTTCTATTCCGTCTCGGTTTCATAGGAGGGGGTGATGGAAAGCTTCTTATTGCGGGTTCATCGCTTTGCGGTTTTCCAGATTGTTTTAAGATTTTTTTTCTCGCCTTTCTTGCAGGAGCCATGCATGTGGTTTTTGATGCACTTTTTGAGGGAAAGTGGGTCAAGGGAAAGGTTTTTCCCTTTTCTCCCTGCATAGGGATAGGCATTCTGTGCACATGGGGTTTGAGATGAAGATGGACAAGAAAAAGATAGCAGGGCTTGTCTCAGGGGTTTTGGGCGCCCTTTTCCTCTACATTTACACCGAGCATATAAGGAATGTTTCGGGGGTTTCAACGGGGTTCGTTGAGGTTCTCATCTCAAAAAGGGAGATAGAAATGGGTGAAAGGTTGACCATGGACATTTTAGAACTTAAAAGAATTCCCCGAAAATACCTTTCATCTTCAATGGTCCTGAAAAGGGATATAGATGCGGTTCTAATGCGGAAGGTTACATCTCGCATTCCGAAAGGTGAATACATCCTGTGGCAGGTCCTTCAGGAAGACGCCTATGGAGGTTTTTCCGGGAAGATTCCCTCTGGAAAGAGGGCAGTGGCTTTTAATGTGGATGAGATCTCGTCGGTGGGATACATGATAAAGACAGGAGATGTGGTTGATGTCATTGGCGTTTTCAGAAAAGATGGGGAGCTCTATTCAGGGATTATCCTTCAAAATATCCTTGTGCTTTCAGGACCTGTTAGGGGTTCCTCAACCATAGTCCTTTCGCTTTCTCCTGATGAGGCTAATGCTTTGTTCCTTGCAGCGTCCGCAGGAAGCATATCCTTTGTCCTCAGAAATCCTGAAGATGTAAAACCCCTTTCAATTCCTTTTCTCAGTTATTCTGAGTTCGCACGGACTTCGTTTAACAAAAGGGATGAAGTAGTTGTGATAAAGGGGAGATGACAGCAGTTAAGATGATCATCATCTTTCTCCTCTCCGCTCATGAGGTCACGCTGAAGGCGGGTGAATCAAAGGTTTTCCGATTCAGTAATGTGAAGAAGGTTTTGATATCCGATCCCTCTGTTGTTGATGTGAAGGTCATCTCTCAAAATGAGATAATCCTCAACGCTATCTCTCCAGGAAAAGCGACGGTTACCGTTTCTCACACAGATGGGACAGAAGAGGTCTTTGTGAATGTTTCCTCTTCAGAGCCAAAGTTGAAGGCAGTTCTTGAGAAGGCTCTATCGGAGATCGAGGGGATTAGAGTGAGGACTGTGGGAGACAGGGTTATAGTTGAGGGCGAGATCTTCACACAGAGCGATGCTGAGAAGTTTGACAGGATTATGAAAGGTTTTCCGGAGGTTCTCGTTTCTGTTAAGAAGCCCCAGATTTTCTTAAAGAAGATGGTGGAACTGGATGTAAAACTTGTTGAGTTCACCGAGGGGAATAAAGGAGAAGCAGGTTTTAACTGGCCCGAATCTATTCCCCTTGATATAAAGGGAGTTTTCACGATGAACGATTCAGAAAGGGGTTTTTCGTTGAGCGTCGTATCAGGTCTTTCCTTCATAATTGACCTTATGGCTTTGAAGGGATTTGTGAGAATCCTTTCGAATCCGGTACTCACCTGCGTAAGTGGGGAAAAGGCTCGTTTTACAGCAGGGGGCGAGATTCCGGTTCCGAAGTCAGGAGGATACGGGACAGTTGATGTGACCTGGAAGGAGTTCGGCATAATTCTTGAATTTTCTCCGGTGGTTGAGAGGAAGGATACGATAAATCTTAAAATAAAGGCTGAGACGAGCGACCTTGACCCTTCAAACTCGGTGAAAATTACAGGTTTTGTCATGCCCGCATTCATAACCAGGAAATCGGAAACGACTGTGAACCTTCAGGAAGGAGAAACCCTTGTGATTGCAGAACTTATGAACGTAAAGGAGAGGAAGGTGGTCACAAAGCTTGCCGGACTCGGACACATCCCGATTGTGGGGGAATTTTTCAAATCAAGGAAGATGGAGACCGAGAGGAGCAGGTTTTACATCCTCGTAACTCCCAGAGTGATTGAGCCCGGTTCAATTGATAAAGAGAAGCCGCAGACCCTTATTGAGGAATACAAGAGGATGAAGAAGAAGCTGGGAATAAGCCTTTTTGATTGAAGATATGTTTGAAGTAGTTGTAAAAGGACCTGATTTTGAAGAGAGGAAAAGGTTTGAGGGAAAAGTCGTTATTGGAAGGGGAGAGGGATGCAGTTTGAGGCTTCCATCTTCATCTGTTTCTTCAAGACACCTTTCCATTGAAGAACTGAAGGAGGGATGGAGGGTGACTGACCTGAACAGCACCAACGGCACCTATGTCCATGGGAAGAGGATAGGTGAACTGATAGTGGATGAAGATGAGGAAATAAGGGTAGGCGATTTTATCATCACCTTGAAAAAGACACCAGAAAAAGGAGATGAGGAAATCTTGAGGGAGAACCTCGTAAAGAGACTGGGAAAGGAATTTTCAGGGAATCTCACAGATGTTATCGGTATGGCGGGAAGGATATGTGAGGAGATGGGGTTGAGGGTTTCGGAAGAGAAGAGGGTAGAGATAGCGAGGGATATTGGAGGATACGGTATAATAACAGATTTCCTTTCGTCGGAGGAAATAACGGAGGTCATGATAAACGGCACGCACAGCATATATATTGAAAAAAAGGGAAGGCTCATAAAGACGGACAGGAGATTTTCATCAGAAGATGCTCTGTGGAAGCTGATCGACAGGATTTTGCTTCCCACTGGAAAAAGGGTTGATGAATCTTCTCCTTATGTTGATGCAAGGCTCCCTGATGGGTCAAGGGTTCATATCATAATTTCTCCTGTGTCTGTGCTTGGACCTGTTATAACAATAAGGAAGTTTTCCTCTGCTCCACTCGGTGCCGAGGAGCTTATATCAAGGGGAACAATATCAAGACCCGCTCTCAAATTTCTGGAAGCCTGTGTGAAGGGGAGGTTGAACATTGTCGTGTGTGGCGGGACCTCATCTGGCAAAACCACTCTTCTTAACCTTCTCGCTTCCTTTATTCCTCACTCTGAGAGAATTATCACCGTTGAAGATGTTGCTGAACTGAAGCTCCATCAGCCCCATGTTATTCCTCTTGAGGCGAGACCCCCGAATGTTGAGGGCAAAGGGGAAGTGACGATAAGGGACCTTGTGAGAAACACTTTGAGAATGAGACCGGACAGGATAATAGTTGGTGAGTGCAGGGGAGCCGAGGCTCTTGATATGCTCCAGGCTATGAACACAGGTCACGATGGTTCAATGACAACCCTTCATGCAAATTCTCCGAGGGACGCTCTTTCAAGGATTGAGGCGATGGTCATGATGTCGGGAATGGATATTCCGTTGAAGGCGGTCAGGTTCTGGATTGCATCAGCAATAGATATTGTGGTTCATGTGGCGAGGCTTTCAGATGGTTCAAGGAGGGTGATTGCTATAGATGAAGTCCTTGGAGTGGAGGAGGACGTGATAGTTATGCACGAGTGTTTTCTTTACAAGCATGAGGAGAAGAAACTCGTGTTCACAGGATATGTTCCGCACTGCGTGCGCAAGATAAGAGAAAAAGGGATTGAGGTCTCAGAAGAGGTGTTCGAATGAGGTGGGCAGGTATAATTTTGATTTTTTTAGCATTCTATGTTCTGGGTTCGCATATTTTTGGACTCTACTACGAAAGGGTAAAGTCGGCTATTGGCAGGAGGGCATACACCATTTTTGCTGTGGTTAGTGTTTCTGCAGTCCTGTTAACGGGAATGCCTTTTCTTGCCCTGACCGCAGGGCTTTCCTTTTACCTCATTCCCTTGATTGTTAAGAAAAAGAGGAAGATGGAGGAAGAAAGACTATTTGAGGTTCAGTTCTCATCCGCGATGGATTCAATTGCCAGTTGCATGAGAGCAGGAATGGGACTCTATTCAGGAATAGAAAGGGTAGCGGATTCCTTTGCCCCTCCCCTTGGACCCGTTTTTAAAGAGATAGTGCTGGAGGTGAAGAAAGGAAATGAGCTCGTCAAGGCTATAAAGGGGGTTTCAGAAAGATACCCCAATCAGGAACTCATAATTTTTGCTGAATCCATAGACACAATTGTGCGGCACGGAGGGAGCATTGCAAGGTTTCTTGATGTGCTTTCCGAGTCGGTTAAAAGCAGGATGAGGATAAAGGACAAGGCAAGGGTTCTTGCAGCCCAGCAGAGGTTTCAGGCAATCCTTCTGTTCTTCCTTCCCTTTTTCATCCTCTTTGCAGTTTCTTTAATAGATTTTCAACTGGTGAGGGCTTTTCTTTCGTCAATGAACGGGTTTTTTCTTTCTCTCGCTGGACTTTCCCTTCAACTCCTCGGCGGTTACATTCTCTGGAAGATGGCAGGAGGTGAAGTATGAGGGATATTTTCCTTTTTCTTGGGATGGTTTCAGCAGGGATATTTTTCTACATTGCTGCTGAAATCCTTTTCGAAGTTTTGATGGGGGTTGATTTCGTAATGATCTCAGGGAGGCTTCTTAAAAAGATACTTCCTCAAAAAGTCACGCTCTTCATCTCATCGGTCATAAAAAAGGAATTAAAGGGTTCTCACTACGATAAGTGGGATGAGAATGGTATTTTCGGACTCTCTTCCTTTATGTTGCTTTTGTCTTTTTTGATTACATCTTTCATTTTTCCGGTCTTCATCTCCCTTCCATTTTCCCTTTTTCTCTTCTTCTCACCGATTATTTACCTGAGAAGGCTTAAGAATGAATATATCGAAGAGGTTAAGAGGGAGTTTCCACTTGTCCTTGAAACAGTTGCAGTTTGCATGCAGGCAGGTTCTGATTTTTTGACAGCCTTAAAAGGGGCATCCTCTGCTGTCAGAGGAAGATGGAAGAAGGAGCTTGAGGACTTTATAAAAGAAAGCATCTGGGAGGGTAGAAGGGAATCAGCACTTCGTTCATTTGCAGAAAGGGTTGGGGTTGAGGAGGTAAAGGACTTTGCAGAAAGGGTGCTGTTTTCAATGAAGACAGGAGGAGGGATTTCATGGGCAATTCAGGAAATAGCCAAGGAGATGAGAAGGAGATATTTCGAAGGAATTGAGGAAAGGGCTATGAAACTTCCCCAGAAGATGATATTCCCCCTGCTTTTGATCTTTATCTCGGTTTTCATATACATCCTCGGTCCCGTGATGGTCGGGATAAAAATGGAGGTTATAAGATGAAGGCTTTATTTTTAAGGGTCCTTTTAAGCTGCGCCCTTCTTCCCCCGGGAAGGATTTACCTGTTTTACAAAGGAGAAACCGCAAAAACAGTTGCAGTCTATCTAAAAGAGAACTGTGAAAATCGATTCGTTGAAGAAATTCAGGGGACCACGGAGAGTCCGGAGGATGAAATTGAGGAGATGAAGATTCTCCTTTCAGCGGGTAAGGAGGCGTTTGAGACAGTGGAGTTTGAGAAGGCTATTCAGAATATAGAAAAGGCGCTTTCCATTTTCAGAAAAAATATGATTTTTATGAAAGATTTCAGGAATATAATAACCCCTGTTGCCATTCTGGGAATATGTTATCTGGCACTTAACAGGAAAGAAGATGCTCTGAAAACCTTTAAGTATCTTCTTAGTATAAGACCCGATTACAGACCCCCGGAAGCACTTTTTCCTCCATCTGCAATGGAAATCTTTTTGAAGGCTAAAAAGGAGATGAGAGAATTTGAGTTTTTCTTTACCACCTTCCCGGAAGGTGCGACGGTCTACATTGATGGAAGAAAGAAGGGAATAACCCCCTACATGGAAAAAAGGATGCCAGAAGGAACCCATCTTGTAACCGCACACCTTCAGGGTTATAAGGAATTCAGGGAGGTGATAAACATCAGTAGAAATGAGAACCTTTCGGTGATTCTTGAAAGAGCGGAAGTCTTTGTTCCTGAGGCATGGTGGGGAATGGGTCCTGATGAGCTCATCAAAATGTGTAAAGGAAGATGTCCATCTCCAGCACTTTTTCTTTATTCCTATCCGGAAAGTGCTTCAGAGATTACAGGGGTTTTTTATTCGGAGGAGAGGTCATCTTTCTCAGTAATGAAGATTGATGAAGAGAATTTTCCAGCAAGCGTCTCTTCCTTTATCGAATCCATTTTTAAAGAGAAAAAGACAGAGATGAGAGAGGAAAAGCGCATTGTGGATTTGAGCAAGGAGGAAGAAAGGGGAGGTTCAAAATGGTATTTATGGGTGGGTCTCGGAGCTTTGGCAATTGGTGGTGGTCTCGGAATTTATTTCGGAACAAGAAGGGATGAGAAAAGTTTCAAGGTTTTGATTACATGGTAGGAGGTTTGCCATGAAGGCGTTTTTCTTTCTTCTGTTTATGCTCGGGATGGAAGGGGAGGTGATTCCGGGCGGTGGGTCGAGGACATCCGGGGAATATACCATAAAACACGACAGAATTACAATAATGCCATCAGGAGAGTTAAGGAGCAGAGAATATACTGCCTTAAGCGGTTCAAGAAGGTTTCTCGAATCAACGACTCCAGTTATATATTTTGTCATTCCCTCGGAGGTTGAGAAGGACAAAGTTCTTGATGTGGGAATAGGGGGCGAAGGTTTTCTTTCATATCCTTCCCCTCCGAGGCTCTTCATAGGACACAGAGAGATAAGAAATTTGAAGATTTATGGTTCATCGTCAATTGTGTGGACCTACCCTGGTGATATGACGGAAGGAATTTACGATGTGAAGGTGGTGAACAACGACGGGAGATACGCAATAAAAAAGGATGGTTTCAAAGTGAAAAGTCCTTCTATAGAACTTTACAGAGTGATTCCGTCGAGCATTTATGAGGGTGAAAAAGGGGATTTTGTTCTCAACGGCAAGAACTTCAAAGAGGGAATAACTGTAACCCTTGGCCCATTTCCTGCCAGTGTGTCAAGGATTTCGGAAACATCCATTGAGTTTTCCGTTGCGGGGCTTGAAAGGGGAATCTACGACCTTTACGCCTTCAGTCCTGATGGCATATCGGCTTCCATAAACTCTGCAGTTCAGGTGGTGAGAAAGGGGAGACATACAACTGTTGAAAGGGGAGGATGTGGATGTTATGAGGTGAGTCCATCAGGTATCTTTTCATTTGTCCCTTTCATCATTCTTTTTCTGATACGCAGAAAGAAATTCCTTCCTCTGTGTTTAGTCTTCATTCTCTCCTGCGGAGGAAAAAAGACAGGTGAGGAAGTCCGTGAGAATTTGCCCCCGGTTGCTGAAGCAGGAGAGAATAGGGAACTTTCCCTTTACGAATGGATTCGTCTTGACGGGAAAGCTTCTTCGGACCCTGATGGTGATGAACTCGAGTTTCTCTGGTCCATGAGCAAGGCTCCGGATGGGGCAGTTTATTATTTGTTTGACGCAAAGACAGCGGAACCCCTTTTTATGACAGAAACTCCTGGAGAATATGAAGTTGCACTCATAGTTTCTGATGGAAGTTTAAAGAGCATGCCCGATTATGTCACGCTCACGGTGAAGGGGGAGGGAGAGGTTCCTGTAGCCCGTGTGAGTTCAGTGGTTGAAGGAATTGGTGGAGTTCTCCAGCTTTCCGCTGAAGACTCCTTTGACCCGAATGGGAAGCCCTTAATTTACAGGTGGGAATTTATAAATCCTCCTTCCTGTCAGAGTTACAGGGAACTTGCTCCGGTTCCAAACCCTCTTATTCCGGTTGAATGTCCAAAGGGCACGGTATATAAATTCCTCCTGACTGTGTCCGATGGAAAGTTTTCTTCTGCCCCTTTTGAAATAACAGCGGTTGTTCCAGATTCTCCTCCTGTCCTTTCCTATCTTGAAGATATAACCCTTCCCTCGGGCGCCGATTTCTTTGAACTATCTGCTGAAGATATTTATGACCCTGACGGAGATGAAGTGAGGTGTACATGGAAGGTTGAAAAGAAGCCAGTGAATGCAAATGTGAGTCCTTCTGTTTCAAATGCCTGCACCCAGAGGTTCTCCCTCACCGGTTCAACTGATGGATACTATCTTTTCCTCCTTCAGGTCTCAGACGGTGAAAGGGTCTTGACTCAGTGGGTGAACGTCTCCGTGGGTAAACCATCTCCTCCGTTTATTTCTTCATTTTCTCTACAGCCAGAGATTTTTCTCGACGGAAATTCATGGATTGCGGATGTGGATGTGGAATGTTCAATTGAAAAGGGATTTTGGGGCGGGTCAGAGTCCTTCGTTAAATACAGGTTTGAGTTAGGCGATTTTCCGGAGGATGTGAGTTTTACCTTTTTAACACCCTCAGAGGGATATATCAGCAGTTTTTCAATTCCGGTCACAGCAAGCATTGAAATAAGGGGTAAGATAAGAAATATGGATGAACCTGTGGTAAAGGGAAGGATAGGGTGCGTTATAATGGGTGAGGAGGCTAATTATCCATTTGTTTCTGAAAAATGGGAACCTCTCATCTTCGCAATTTCCAATTCCATTCCTTATCTTCATATTCCTGACCATTCAATTTCACTGAACGATGATGTGTTTCAGTATGCCATCATCAAAGCAAGGGGATATGATGCAGACGGCGATATAATTTCATACAGGTGGTCGATCCTTTATTCACCGGATGGAGCGGTATCGTTCATTTCTCAGCCCTATGGAGATGAGGCTGCTTTCTTTGCAGGATACGGAGAAGGAAAAAAAGGAGTTTACCTCATAAGGACAGTTGTCATGGATGAGCACGGAGCGAGTTCCTACGACGATTTCAGTGTGGTGATAAAATGAAGAAAATTTTGATAACAGGATTTTTTCTATTTATTACAGGATGCGGGGAGGAGACTCAGACGATTCAGATCCATTTAAAGCCATTATATTCAAACATAAACATAAGGTCTGCAGAGGTGCTGAATTTTGAGGTATGGAGCGGTTCAAAAAGGGAAGTTTTTTCCCATCTTCTTGCCGGAAGCGATTCTTTTGAGTTTAAAGGGGACTGGCGCGATGAGGTATCGGTGAGCGTGGAGGGAATAAAAGGAACTGATTCTCTGTTTTTTGGGCTTTCCGCACCCTTTTATCCATCTGAAGTCAAAAACAAAATTTACATTCCTGTTTACCTTCCCGATGAATTTGGAAGGATTCAGGAATTCCCGGGCATTTCTCCTGAATGGATATGCGGAAATGAAAACAAAATTGTGGTTGTGGGAGATAATGGGGTTTTTAGAGTAGACCTTCTTTCTCTCAAAATGGAAAGGATATATGGAGATGTCGAAGATGTCTGTGGATGTGCTGTGGTTTCTGATGGAGTTTTGATCGGAAAGAGGGGAAAGGTCCTGTATTTGAAAGACGAGGGATATAAAGAGTACGAACTGAACGGGCTCGAAAAGTTTGCGGTTTTTTCAACGCCCGATTATGCGGTTATCTCCGGTGGAATTTATTCGGGCAAAAAGTCAGCAGGCTCTTATATTTTCAAAGAGGGGGATTTGAAAAAATGGAAGAACATGAATTCGCCCAGGGCAGGACATATCGCAATTCCCCTTGAGGAAGGTGATTTTTTTATAGGAGGTGGAGGAGGGGAGCCCGAGATATGGAGGGATGAGAAAATGGATTTTGAAAAATTTTCTCCATCAAAACCCATAGGTGAGGTTTCAGCGGGTGTCTTTGTGGGAAATAAGGTTTTTCTCATAAAAAAAGAAAGCGGAGAACTTCTCGAGGTGGAAGTTTTGAGCGGAAGGGTGAGTTCTTTTACTGTTTTTAATGGCATTCATGGAGCAGGAGATGGGAGAATGGGGATGCTTATAAATGATGAAGGAGATGTTTTGATTCTGCCAGATTTAAAGACCCTTCACATAAAAGAGATCGAGGCTTATAAAAGCAGGGTCTATTCAACGAGAGGCATTTTCGTAATCGTCTCAAAAGGCGGATTTTATATTTATATGAAGAAGGAGGTGTTAAAATGAAGAGGTTTTTATTTTTGATTCTTTTGCCCTTTTCCTGCTCCGGGGAGAAGAAGGAAGTTCTGGTAAATACTCCTCCTGTGGCAATTTCAGAAGCAGAAATTCAGGGGAAGGCTGGTGATTTGATATATCTCGATGGAACCGATTCATACGACCCTGATGGGGACAGGATTTTTTATTCCTGGAAAATAATTGAATCACCAGAAGATTCAAAGGCAATACTTGGTAATTCTTCTGAGCCTGTGGCAGTTCTTTATGCTGATGTGCCCGGCGAATATAAGATCTCGTTCACCGTATCAGACGGAATTGAGACCTCAAACGAGGTAACGATAAGGGTTTTAGCAGGTAACGATTTTTTACTTCCCGTTGCAGTTGTCCAGCAGAAGGAGGTCAGTGTGGACATTGATGAAGAGGCTTCTGTCAGCGGGCTTCTGAGTTTTAATCCAGAAGGAGGAGAACTGAACTATTCGTGGGAGTTAAAAGATATGCCATCTTCTTCAACAGGATTTGTGGTTGATGTCACATCCCCCATTTTCCGTTTCATACCCGATGTGCCTCACGGAAGGTATTCTGCTGTTTTGAAGGTTTCAAACAAATATGGAGAAAGTGAAACAGATTTTGTGAGGTTCTATGTTATGAACCGTCCACCAAAAGCGAGAATAGAAGGACTCGTTCTTAACACCACTTATTCTGGAATAAGCCTTCCTGTTGATAATAATCAGACAGTTGAGTTTGGAAGGTATTCTTCTGTTTCAGACGATGATAACGATCCACTTTCCTATTACTGGACCTTCACATACACCCACAAAAGGGGAACATTTCCAGCAGGGCATGGTTTTATGTGCCCATCCAGGGGAGCAGGTGTGTTTGATTCCTGCTCTGACCCGCCTGATAAGGTTTCATTTCTGGACGGGATTTCCCAGGATGGTGAAGGGAGTTATGTAATAAGAGTTGATATATCTGATGGTTACACCCTCGTAAAGAAACATCTCTATCTTGAAAGAAAAGGAGCTCCGCCTCCTTCAATAAGAATTGATGACAGAACTGTGAATCATAGATTCAAGGACGGAGTGTATTATGCCGAGGACAGGGCGAACGGAACTTTATATGTTTCATTACCAGCGGAGTTAAAAAATCTTTATACCAGTTCTATCTCGGTTGACTGGAGGGTTGAGGTAGAAAGTCTCCCATCAAAAGAAGCTCCTACTCCAGTTATAACTCCCTCTTCAGGAACTCTTTCAATATGGGCAGGTGCTTCGGTGCAGGTTCCATTAAAAGTTACGATTTCTACATCAAAACCCGCCCTACTTGGAGATTACAGGTTCAGGTTTACCTCCTGTCTTCAAAACACATCCTCTTGCAGTGCTGATGTTTTTAAAATTACAGTTGTTAACCTTCCACCCTCTTCTCTTTCCGTTCCTTCTCAACTCATTTTTAATCCTTCAAACTGTGAGGATATTACGGTGAACGGTCAAATTCTGGCTGTCTTCGGAATGCCGCCTGCAAGTTATGACCTGTCTCTTACTGCTACCGACCCTGATGGGGACCCACTTACTTTTGAATTCACACACGGGAATAGCACAATTCCAAACCTCATATATGTGGATGGCAAAAGTGTTCCTTATCAGTTTTCGGGTGCATCGGGAACCAGTTTCTCAAAGAGCATCCTTCTTTGCGGGCTTCCCTGGTCATGTAATTTTAACTGGACATGGTATGACTCCCTGGAGAGTGGAAAGTATACTGCACTTTTCGTGAGCGTTAAAGACCCATGGAAATACGGTCCTTCTGCCACTTTAAAGTTATACTCCCTCTGTCCCTGATTCTCTCCTGTTCGGTAAACAGAGGGGTGTGGAAAGCCAGGGAATGCGAAACCTTATACCTGGAGGGGAAAGTCCAGGAGTCAGCAGTTTGTTCTATCTCCAGTGGAGAGGACGCCCTTTTCCTTTTTGCCATGATTCTTGCCGATAAGGGGTATTACTCGGGAGCGAAGAATCTCGTGAAGGAGAAAATCTCTTACAGAACGCCCATTGCTCATTTTGTCATGGGGTACATTTATTACAGAGAGGGAAATACTGAGTCAGCGGAGAGAGAACTTCTCCTTGCTGAAGAAGAAGGTATGAAAAATCCGGACCTTTTTCTATTTCTTTTTTTAATAAATGCTGAGAGGTGTGAGAAGGACAAAGCCGCTTTCTACGCAGGAAAATTAAAAGAGAGCCTCAAAAATCCTGATCTCCACCTTCCTGAAGTCGAAGGGATTTTGAGGAGATGTTCGCATTAAAAATTAAGGGAAAAGGGTATATTTTCCCAAAAAAGTTTCCCTTCGTCATTGGAAGGAACGGAGACCTCCCTGCAAATATCCCGTTTTCACTCAGATTTGATGTTGAAAGAGGGAAGCCTGTAGCGTCCTCCGACGGAGTTTTCAGCATAAACAATTTCACGAGTTCCCTTTCCGTTCTTAAGCCCGGCGATGTAATTCACTTTTGCGGTATGGAGCTGAGGATAGAAAGGAGGATTACAGGATATATAAGGAATTTTTTACCTTTTATCCTTTCGGGTCTTTTTCTCGGAATAATTTTTTCAAGTTTTGTTAACAGGAAGTTTCTTCCCAGCGGAAGAGAAATCTATGAAGCAGGGAATGAATGCTTCATCCTTTCCCGGGAAATGGGAGTGAGGGCGAGAATAGATTTGAGACTTCTTCCATCCACCATAAGATATATTGAAAGATGTGTTTCTTTCCTGGGTGAAAAAGAAGTGGATAAAAGGGAGGAACTGATAAAAGACATAGGAGCGCTAAGATCCATTCAGGATGAGGAATTCAGAAAACTCAAGTTTGAGGCTGAAAGGGCAATAAGAAATGGTGATGTATCATCTGCTCTGAAAAGCCTTCAAGGGATAAAGGACCTCATAGATGACCCCTCTGATGAAAGATGGAAGTACGCCTCTCACAGGATGAGGGAGCTTGCAGAATGAAGGTGTATATCACGGCAGTGATGGATGGAAAAGTGATCGGTTCTTTTCCGCTCAACAGGGATTCCCTTATTGCTGGAAGGTCTGAAGAGTGCGACATACGGATATTCAATTCAGCGATATCAAGAAGGCATCTGAAGATTTTCAGAAAGGAAGGGGGATGGTTCGTTCAGGATCTCGGAAGCTCAGCAGGTACCATTCTGAATGGGAATAAAATTGAGGCATTCAAAGACTATCCGTTAAAACCCGGTGACACTATCACCCTTCCAGGTTCCCTTCTTGTGTTTTCGGAGGAAAAAACAGAGGTGAGGGCAGAGAAAACAGTTATAATTTCGAGGGAGGAAGGAATTCTCCTGATAGATGGGGAGAGGAGGGAAATCCTATTCCCTACTTTTGAAATCGGAGGATATTCTATTGAAAGGGAAGGAGATTCGTTTTTTCTCTGTCAAGGGGCAAAAAAATTTTTGAGAAGAAGGAAATTAAGTGAGGGAATTGAGGTAAAGGTTGGTAAGAGAAAGGTCATTATTATTCCGCCCGGCAGAATATATGTTAAAAAGAATTTTTGGCTAAATCTCATCGTATTTCTTCTGTCTTTCCTTTCAGGATTTGCTCTCTTCTCTCCTTCACAAAAAAGAGTTGAAAACATGATGGAAATAGCAGTGGAGGAGGATATACAGCGGGGAGCGGATGAGAAGAGGGTGATGGAACTTATGGAAAAGAGGGATTGGAAAGGGGCACGGGCTCAGATTATTCTCCTCCTTTCTTCGGGGAAGAGTTTTCCTTCTATTAACGAATACTTGAGGACCACTTATGAGGAGGAGAAAAATCAGAAGATTTTTGAAGAGGGTAAGGAATTTTTTGAGAAACGAATGCTGAAGGAAGCAAAGGATAGATTTTCTGAGGTTCCGACGGAAAGCGTCTATTTTCAGGAGGCTAAGAGGTTTCTGGAAGAGGTGGAGAAAATGCTCTTAAAAGGTGATGGGAAAAAGGTGGAGAAAAATCACATTTCACCATTCCTTTCCTTTTACCTCAAGGGAGACCTTGATTCCGCGTTAAAAGAGGCAAAGGACACGAAGGTTCAAATCATGATTTCTCAGTTAAAAAAGCATCTTGAAAAAAACGATTACGAAGCGATCGAAAAAGCGGCTGCAATTGACAGGAAGATCGATCAATCTGGCAAAGGTAAAATTGCAGAAGTAATAAGAAAGAAAAAGGCAGAATTGTTCATAAGAAAAGCAAGGGAGGCTCTTCAGAATAGAAACTTTAAAGAGGCTGTTGAGAAGGCGGAAATGGCTAAAAACCTGTATCCATCATCAGAGGATGTGAAAAATTTGTATTCGGAGATTTACGAGGTAGGAAAATCCCTTTATGAGAAGGCTTACTTTTTGATGGAAGCCAACCCCGGAAAATCAGCGGATATTCTTAAAAGTGCCCTTCCACTCCTTAAGGGGACTGATTATGAAAAAAAGGCAAAAGAGATACTCAAAAAACTGGATGAAGAAAGATGATATTTCCTAAAAGGACCTCTCCATTGTGGCTTGGAAGGTATAAACTTATTTCAAAAATAGGGTCTGGAGGTATGAGTGAGGTTTACAGGGCGAAACTTTATGGTCCTGGAGGGTATGAAAAGGATGTGGCTATAAAGATCCTTCTCCCTCACCTTTCAGGAGAACAGGAGTTTTTAAAGATGCTTATGGACGAGGCAAGGATTGCATCCCTTCTTGACCATCCAAACATAGTTCACATATTTGAACTCGGAGAGCATGAAAGAATTTATTACATAGCAATGGAGTATGTTGAAGGATACGATTTGAGAAGCGTTTTGAAGATAAAAGGAAAACTTCCGGAGGAAGTAGTCCTTTTTATTCTGATTGAAACCTTAAAAGCGCTTGAATATGCCCACTCAATGAAGGATAAAGATGGAATTCCATTGAGGATAGTTCACAGGGATATAAGTCCTCAGAACATCCTCATAAGGAAAGATGGGATTGTAAAACTCACAGATTTTGGAATTGCAAGGGCAAGGGGAAGACTTACTACCACGAGAACGGGTTTTGTAAAAGGGAAATTATTCTACATGTCTCCCGAGCAGATTGAAGGGAAAAATATAGATGGAAGGAGCGATCTTTTTTCTCTAGCCCTTGTGACAATAGAACTTCTTACAGGAGAAAGGGTAGTTGATGGGGAGACGGAGGGTGCAATAATAAACCTGGTAAAAAATTTTGACCCTTCAAAAGTTGTCGAAAAAGTAAAAGAGAAGAAATGGATGGAAGAAGTGCTCAAATGCCTGAACAGAGATCCCGACTCAAGACCTTCGTCTGCTGGAGTGCTGAAAGACAGGATAATGAGAGATTTTTTTGACCTTTACATGGAGGGCGAAAAAGCCCTGAAGGAGCTCATTTCTGAGATTTATCAATCAGTTGAGGTAGAAGAGAGGAAGGTAATAGAGGAGGGGGAGGGCGCAAGGACGAAAACAATTAAATATTCAAAGAAAAGGCTTTTTTATTTCCTTCCCTCCCTTATTTTCATTCCTCTTTTCCTGGTGATATATTTCTTTTACCGCCCGCATGAAAAAGATGTTTCAAAGTTTTCTCCGGTATTTTCTGAAGAGCACAGCACCAATCCATCGGAGGTCCCTGTGAATGAAGAAAATGTGGTTCAGAAAGAGCCGCGGATTCAGGGAAAGGGATTTCTGAGCATCAACACAATTCCGTGGGCGAGAGTGATAATAGATGGAAACGATGCCGGAAGCACGCCGATTTTGAACATGGAGTTAAATGCGGGAAAACACCGAATAAAGTTATTAAATGAGAAATTTGGAATAGAAGAGGAAATAGAGGTTGAGGTTTTTCCGCATAGGTCAACAAAGATTTTCAAAAGGTTGAGAAAAAAATGAAAAAGGGTTTGTCGTTTTTAAGATTTCAGGATGTTGAATGTTCTTGAAAAGAGTAAAACACTTTACTAAAACTTTTTTATGATTTATTTTGCGCTCCTTTTGATTACAGGTTTAACATTTCGCATTCTCCTTCTTCCTGACCAGTTTGATGTGCACGGGATGGATGTGATTTCTAAAGAAAGAATATATGTGTGTGGAAAAAGAGGCACAATTTTTTATACGATTGATGGTGGAAAGAAATGGGAGAAGGTGTGGACCGGATTCAATGTTCTTTTAACAGATATCGATTTCGTTAATGAAAAAAAGGGGTGGGCTGTTGGCGAAAGGGGAATTGTGCTTTTTACTGAGGACGGGGGTAAAAGCTGGAAAGTGCAGAGGGAACCTTTTTTTCTCAACCTTCTTGATGTGTTTTTCCTTGATGAACTTCGCGGATGGGCGGTCGGGGACTGGGGAGAGGTCATAAGAACTACGGATGGGGGCAAAAGCTGGGTTGAAATTCCGCTCAAACTGGATGCAAGGGAAAGGGACATATTTGAACCCGTGGCAGTTGAAGATGTTTGTGATAAGGAAGGAAAAGTTCTTGTCAAAAAGGGTGAACTAATTTCTGAAGAGGTGCTTAACAGAATTGATTCCGGAGAGATAAAGGCGAAGATAAGGAAGGATGTGGTCATCAATTCCGTTCTTTTTATCGATGAAAGAAACGGGATTCTGGCAGGAGAAGGTGGGAAGTTTTTCATTACACGGGATGGGGGTGAAAATTTTTTTGAATTCTCAGCCTTTGGTTCAGAGGGTTATGCTTCCATTTTCGGGATTGCTCTTTTTGATAAAGATTCCATCATCATGGCAGGAGGAGGTGGAAAGATGGTTAGGGTGATGAAAAACAGGGGAAAGGTGCTTAAGGAGTTCGATTTTGAAGCAGGGGAGAGGGATATATACTCAATCGATGTGAAAGGGAAAACGTGGTGCCTGGCAGGGAACGATGGGCTCGTTGCATACAGTTTTGATGGCGGGAAAAGTTTCAAAAGGTTTGAAAGCGAGGAGATTTCCTATCTCTGGTTCAGAAGGGCTGTAAGTCCAGAAGATGGAATATGCTTTTTCGGAGGAAAAAAGGGGAAAGTGGTAGTGGTGGAAAAAAATGGGTCTTAAGGAAAGATATATAAACTTTATCCTGAAGAAGCACAAACTGGTTCTGTTCCTGCTCATAATTTTCACAGGTGTAATGATATGGGAGACAGCAAGGATAAGGATGAGGACCAATTTCTTTGAACTCTATCCTCCCGGGCATCCGTTTATAAAGGTTTATAGAGAATACAGAAAACTCTTTGGAACTGCAAATCTTCTCCTCATAGTCCTTGAGCCCAAAGAGGGTGATATATATACGGTGGATTTCATAAGAACTGTTGACGAGGTCACGAGGTTCGTCCTTGACACAAAGGGAGTGAATCCGTTTCAGGTTTTGTCGCTCACACATCCAAATGTGAGGGGGTTCAGGGTCAGGGGTTTCTGGATAGAATCAACTCCGATTGTTGAATACCTGCCATCTACTGAAGAGGATATTGAAAACATTAGGAAGGCGGTGGAGATAAATCCGGGGGTTAAGGGTTTTATAGTTTCTGAAGATTACACGGCAACCCTTGTAGTAGCAGGGTTGTGGGAGGAAGAACTTGATTTTGAGTACCTTTCCAGAAGGATGGCAGAACTGAAAGAGATTCCAAAAAATGTTAACATCTATTTCACGGGTTATCCACTCCTTTATGCATGGATCCATTCCTATCTGCCGAGCATTTACATTGTTTTTCTTATAACTGGAATATCCCTTGCAGTTCTTCTTTTCCTTTATTTTGGCGAGTTAAAAGGGGTAGTGATTCCGTTTATGGCAGGTATGTTGAGCGCCGTATGGGCTATAGGATTTACAAAAATAATAGGTTTTGAACTCGACCCCCTTCTTCTCGTTGTTCCCGTTCTCCTTTCCGCAAGGGCATTGAGTCATTCCGTTCAGGTGATGGAGAGATATTATGAGCTCTATTTCACAATCAAGGATAAATACCAGTCCATTTTAAAAACTTTTTCAGAGCTCTATACACCAGCTCTCCTTTCCATTCTCACGGATGGACTCGGAATACTTACAATTGCAGTTTCAGGTATACCTCTTATGTGGAAGCTTGCCCTTTATTCAAGTCTCTGGATTGGAAGCATATTTCTGGGAGTGCTCACCCTTTCTCCTGTGATGTTTCTCCTTTTCGGTCCCCCAAAGGGGTTCAGAAAGACATCTCATTTTTATCAAAAATTTTCATCATTTCATAAAGTTTTTTCAGAGAAGAGTTTCAACGCATATCTCACTGTTCTTTTCCTCGTCCTCATCCTTGTGGTCAGCGGGTTTATAGGAAGAAAACTGAAGGTAGGGAATGTCATGCCTGGACACGCGATACTTAAGGCAGACCATCCCTATAATGTGGCAATGGATAAGGTGAACTCCTGTTTCTATGGCGCGAATCAGTTTGTGATAATTGCTGATACAGGAAGAGAGGGAGGTGTTAAGGAGATCGAGGTGCTTCAGAAAATTGAAGAACTGGAAAGGTTTATGCTTGAAAACACAGGTGCTACAGCTTCCCTGAGCCTTCCGATGGTTGTTAAGCTCATTATGAAGATCTTCCATGAGAACGATCCAAACTGGGAGGTTCTTCCATACAAATCAAGGGATGTGGGAGCGATAACCTATACATTGAGCGGAGGAAGGGAGATGCAGAGGCTTTTCAGCGAGGATTTTAAGAGTTCTCCTGTTACCTTTTACTACAAGACCTTTTCCAATGACACACTTAAGGAAATAGTGAAAAAGGCTAAAGAGTTCATAGAAAAAGAAAGAGATAGCGGGATTGAATTTAAACTTGCAGGCGGGCTCCTCGGCGTTCTCTATGCTGTAAATGATGAGGTTGAAAGGTCCTACTGGCTCATTCTTGAGGTTGTCCTCCTGACAATTGCTTTCCTTGTTTTAATTTTCATGCGTTCTATCAAGGCTGTTTTTATCCTCATTCCATCTCTCCTTCTTTCTCAGTTCCTTTCAGAAGCGTTCATGTATTTTACAGGTATAGATATGAACATAAACTCCCTTCCTGTTGCTGCTGTTGGAATAGGGGTCGGGATTGATTACGGGATTTACCTTTTAAACAGAATAAAACAGCTTATGGACACAGGTTATTCAAAAAAAGAAGCAATTGAGATTGCCCTTATGACGACGGGAAAGGCAATATTCTTTACCGCCTCCACAATGGTAGCGGGTCTCATTTTCTGGTTTCTTGCTCCAATGAAGTTTACCTCTGAGATGGCGTTACTTTTAGTAATTCTTATGGTTCTCAATATGGAAGGGGCACTTGTTTTCGTTCCTGTTCTTTCAAGAATTCTTTTGAAGGAGAGGTCAGGTTCTAAGGGAAATTGATTTAAAAATCCTTTAGATAGTTCACTTGCTTCGTTGAATAATTAACTTTACATTGTGGATTTTATATTATATTTCCCTATCATTAGTTAGGGGGGCAAGAGGAAAAAGATTTTTTCTTTGTTTTGTGTTTTCTTTTTCAGAAAATCCATCTCTTTCAAGACCGAAGGAGCTATAGTGCATGCTTCCTCGCAAACTTTCCGTCCGTTCAAAAAAATAGTCCTTAAAAGAATGATTTTTAACGAAAACCCCTCCCCTACTTACTCTAACCCCGTTTGGTACAGGGGAGTTAATATAATTTTATACACTGTAATTATGATTACGTAAAAAGGAGGACGAAATGATGATAAGAAGGAGAAAAAAGCCCTGCCCCCAAAGGGGGAAACAGGACAAAATACCTGTGAAGGAGGTCAACATGAAGTATGAAGCCCTAAAAGAGATCCTGGAAAAGATAACACAGATTGAAAAAACTTTTCAGAATCTATCAAATCCCATCATCCCATTTTGCTGAAGAAATAAGGTCAGGGCTAAAATCAACAAATGCCTATGAAAACCTCCATAAAGAACCTGAAAAAATAAGAATAAACTCAGGCGGATACTTCCAGTCTGAAAAAATACTCTTCGCAAAATGGGCTATCTTCATCAAAAATCTCCATTCCAGAAAATGGCTTCGCCCAGACCCCTATTTCAAAGCCCACTTGTAAAGCCTCCACCTCCTCTTCCAGCATACCTTCCAGTCCTATGAGATAAAAAATGAAAAAAATTATATATAAAACTTACACAAAATTATTGAAAAGTGCCTTGTACAGTTTCCTGAAGTTCCTCCTTAATCATGGTTGCACCTGCTGGTGGTATTCTCGCCATCAGGTGGTATTTTATTACTTCTTCCTTCTCTTTTCATCTCATACACAAATTCAACACACCACCCAAGATTGTAGGTAAGTTTCAGACTTATACACTCGCTTGACATTTTGTAAAAAATGGATTGAAATTAAATTGTGAAGAGGATTCTTCCTATACTCATCCTTTTTCTGGGAGGATGCGGGGAGGAGAAAAAGGTTTTTCCTGTAGCAGTTCAGACAGGTCTCATAAAAAGAGATGTTCTGGCAGTTTCTCCAAAACTGGCTTTTAACATAGATGGAGAGCCAGCAGTTGTTTTCATAAATCAAAAGATTGCACAGGCTGAATTTGGAATTCTCAGGGAAAGGGAATGGGTTGTTTCAAAAATCGGAATTTCTTATCCCGTTCTCGAGATCGGAAAGGCAATCTATACAAAAAGTGGTCTTTTTGTATTTACAGGTTATACATTCGGGAAACTCACTGTTTTTAAAAAAACAGGTGGCGGATGGATTTCAGAAATAGTTGATGATATAGGAGATACGGGATTGAATTCAGATATAGCCGAAGACAGGGATGGAGGATTAAATATCTCTTATGTGAACCTCACAGGTCTTGACCTTGTATATGCGAGACTTTATCTTGGGGAGAGTTCAACAGAAACAGTGGATCCAGGATATTATGAATTGGTGGGAGGTGGAGAGGTATTTTCAACAACATCTATAGCCCTTGATAAAAACATGATTCCTCACATTTCTTACTATGAAGGATTTCACGGGGTTTTAAAACACGCCTGGCTCAAAGAGGATAAAAGTGGCTGGAATATAGAAGTTGTCGACAGCATTCCTGACAGAGGACGTTTTAATTCGATTTTCTACTCCCCTTCATGCGATTGTCTCCGTATAGCGTATTATGATATGAACGATAGAAATCTTATGTTTGCCGAAAAAAGGGGGAGCTGGAAGATTGAATCCGTGGATACTTCTGATTTGAATGTGGGGAAATTTCCTGTTCTTCTTGAAGATGATAATGGGGAGCCAGTAATTTTATACCTTGATGTTGAGGATGCGAGTATAAGAATGGCAAGAAGAAGGGATGGAAGGTGGAAGATTTTTCAAATTTCACAATTAAGGGAGGACGGCTGCCCTGTCCTCATATCCGAATTTGATGCAAAGATATACTCGGAAAAAATAGGGATTGTGATTTCAGATGTTTTAAACAGAGAAGTAAGGTATGTAGAAGAGCACATTGAGGTTTTTCAGTGAGGTCGGGATTTTTGAGCATCCTTTTTTTCACGATTTGTTCCACAGCATTTTCACAGGAGGTGTGCAAATTTTCCTCACAGAGGCGAAATTTTAACAGGGTAATAAATGCAAAGGGAGAGTTTGTCTCTTTAAACCTCAAAAAGGATGGTTTTCCAGCAATTACTTTTTTTGACCCTTTAAGCAAAAAGCTTGTGTATGCGCACGCAAGGACGGATGGGTCGTGGAAAATGAAGACTGTGGCCGAGGCTCTGTCAGAAGAAGTGAGTATGGAGTCCCTGCTTCTTTCAGCGGATGAGCCAGCAATTCTCTACACAAATGGAAATGGACTCTATTACTTTGATAACAGGATCCATCTTCTTCATTCGGAAGAGGGAAGTTATGCGAGGGGAATAAGCGGGATAAATGTGGAAGGGAGTCTGGTGATTTCCTATTATTTTGTATCCCCGGACAGAAAGAAATGGAAAGTGGGATTGAGGAAAGGAGAAAATTTTGTGCTCCTCAAAGAAGGAGAAGTGCATCAGACTCTTCAGGAAGAGAATCTCCTGAGGGGTATATCCAGTGCAATTATCTTATCGGGAGACCTCATCCATGTGCTTTATACAAACCTTGAGAGTGGAACACTTGATGAGACAGTGCTTGACAGGGGATTAAAAATTAAAAGTTCATCAACGGTGTTGAAGCTCCTTCCAGCCACTAAAAAATTTATTGCTCAGTGGATGAAACCCTTTCAGGAAGGAGATGTATTCGGAATAACATTTTACAACACTCATTCCGAGGTAAGTTGTCTGGTAATTCTCACAAACGACGGAGTCTGGAGCTCTCCTGAATATCCGCGGAAGAGGGGTGGATTCGGGGTCTTTTCGTATCCCTTTTTGATAGGTGGTTCCCTGTATATATTTGCCTTTGACGGAAGTTACGGGTCGGTGGTGTTTGGTTCAAAATTTGAGAAATACTGGAAATTTAAGAGGCTTGAATCAAAAGGATTTACAGGGATGTGGGTATCCGCTGTTAAGGTTCCTCCTGATGAATTCATGTTTGCTTTTGCTTCCGCAGACAGAGAAGTCATAGAAGTTCATTACCTTTCGGATTACTGAGATGAAAAGGTTATGGATTTTATTATTGATTCTTCTTCTATCCTGTGGCGAAGAGAAAAGGTTCGAGGGACCGGCTCCCTCCGGAGGTTCAGAATGGTATAAGGAAGTGGTTTTTTATCAGATATTTCCGAGAAGTTTCAAGGATTCAAACGGGGATGGGATAGGAGATTTGAAAGGAATAACAGAAAAACTCGATTACCTTGAAGAACTTGGAATTGGAGGGATATGGCTTAATCCTGTGTTTCCCTCTCCCTATAAAGATTCGGGTTATGATGTGTCGGACTACTATGGAATTAATCCGGATTACGGAGATATGAAAGATTTTGAAGAACTTCTCCACGAGGCTCACAGGAGGAATATAAGGATATTCCTTGACGGAGTATTCAATCATACATCTGACCAGCACGAATGGTTCAAGGAATCGAGAAAGAGCAGGGAGAGTCCGAAAAGGAACTGGTACATATGGTCAGATACTCCCTATTTTTCGTGCAATGACATATTTGTTATGCCCGGTACTTTTGGAAGCAAAAGGTGGACATATGATGCTGAGACGGATCAGTATTACTTTCACCAGTTCCTAAAAGAGCAGCCTGACCTGAACTTCTGGAACGAGGAAGTGCAAAATGCAATTATCAATGTTGTGAGATTCTGGCTTGAAAAGGGAGTGGATGGATTTAGACTCGATGTTCCTCATTCTTATTTTGAAGAGCCCTGGAACAACCTCTGTCTTCACAGAGATGAAACCCATAAATTTTTGAAAAAGTTGAGGGAGGTATTGGATGAGTATAAGGGACGTGCGATGATTGGTGAGGTATGGGGCTTGCCCGCTCAAATTAACAGGTATCTTGGCGATGGAAAGGATGAGCTTCATATGATATTTAACTTTGTACTTACATTTGCACTCTATTCCTCGGTGCTTTTTGGAGGAAAGGAGTTTGTTGAATGGGTTCTCGACGAGACTTTTCTTTCGTTTCCGGAGGGAGGATGGCAGGGAGTAGCGATAGGCAATCATGATATTCCGAGGTCCTATTCCATAGTTGGAGAGGACGATGAGAAGGCTAAGACTCTCGCGTTCCTTCAGATGACCCTTCCCGGAACCCCGTTTGTTTACTACGGGGAGGAGATAGGTATAAAAAACGGGGAAAAGATGGTTGTTGACTGGAGGGATATTGCGAGAACCCCGATGCAGTGGAATGATGACGAGTTCGGGGGCTTCAGTTCCAAAAATCCCTGGCTTCCTCTCTCGGAGAATTACAGGATAAAAAATTACGAAGGAGAAAGGAAGGACCCGGACTCCCTTTATAATTTTTATAAAAAACTTATAAGGATGAGAAATTCACTTCCCCAATTGAGAAAAAGAGGATATATTCCTGTGAATACTCAAAAAAGCGGTATTTTTGCATACTTCAGGGGTGAAGGCGAAGACTGGGTTCTTGTGATAGCAAATCTTTCATTCTTTGACGAGATAATAAAAATTGACCTCAGAAGTTCTCCGTGGGAAAAGGTCAGGGGAAAGGTTGTGAACGTTTTCACCCATGAAAAATTTCCCGAAATCACAGATAAAAATTTTTCCGCATATCAGATCTATGTGCCTGGATACTTTCGGGGAGTTTTTGTTGTGGAAAAAAATAAAAAATATTGAACACTTCTAAACCAGAATATCTTGTAAAACCTCTCCGTTCAGTTCTTCTGCTGGGGATACAATGCTATATGTTTTTTGAAAAAACTCGCTTTGTTGAATAATTACCTGAATTTCTTCACTTTTTATCACAACAATTTATGCCTTTTATTTTCAAAATTTTTAATATTTTCTTTTATATTTTGGTAGTGTCTTGAATTTTGTGTATGAGATGAAAAGAGAAGGGGGAAGTAATAAAATACCCCTTCATGGTGAGAATACCACAGGGTGCAACCCTGATGAGGGAGAAACTTCACGAAACTGTACAAAATTTATCACAGGATGGAGAGGAAAAGCAAGGGGCTTCTGGAGATTTTGAGGGAGCACATAAAAGAGATGGTGAAGGAGGCACTTTTCAATAATTTTTTATCTCATAGGACTGAAAGGTATGCTGGAAGAGGAGGTGGAGGCTCTGCAGGTTGGTTTTGAAAAAGGGTTCTGGGCGAAGCCATTTTCTGGAATGGAGATTTTTGATGAAGATAGTCCATTTTGCGAAGAGTATTTTTTCAGAAGTATCCGCCCGAGTTTATTCTTATTTTTTCAGGTTCTTTGTGGAGGTTTTCGGAGGCATTTGTTGATTTTAGTCTTGACCTTATTTCTTCAGGGAAATGGGGTGATGGGATTTGATAGATTCTGAAAAGTTTTTTCAATTTGTGTTATCTTTTCCAGGATCTCTTTTAGGGCTTCATACTTCATGTGGACCTCCTTCACAGGTATTTTGTCCTGTTTCCCCTTTTGAGGGGCAGGGCTTTTTTTCTCCTTCTTATCATCATTTCATCCTCCTTTTTATACCAAATTATATTAACTCCCTGAACCTGAAAATTGTGGCAAATGGACCATAAATAATAGAGATTAAAGAAAGAAGGGGAGAAAAGAAAAAAGAGAGGAAAAATGGAGAGGGGAAGCAGGAAAATGGGAGAAAAAATCCAGAAAGAAAAACCAGAAATAAATTCAAAACGAACCCCTAAAATCAACCCCAGAGGTTTTTCAGAGAGCACAAAAAATTTTCCTTGACATCTGCTTTTTGATGGATTATTATAAAAGCATAAATATGGAGGAGGTTGAAGATGAAGGTAGAATTCAAGGAAGCAGAAAAGATGGAGAGAGAGGTAAGTGGTGGGTTTTGTTTTTTATCCTAATTTTTTCACCAAAAATTTCAATTGCTCTTGATTTTGAA